>Ga0265297_10000399_pt1 | contig 133771 bp, 140 predicted proteins | sample Munlanlwell13791_FD_192502 | JGI IMG/M metagenome (GOLD analysis project Ga0265297, IMG submission 192502) | Leachate microbial communities from a municipal landfill in Southern Ontario, Canada - Leachate well 137-91 | ecosystem: Engineered > Solid waste > Landfill > Unclassified | place...
ACTCCACTTGGGAAAACTATATCTTTAACGTGAATAGCCTCACCCATTTTAAGCGCAGTAATCTCTACTTCAATACTCTTAGGAATACTGGTAGGCAAACATTCTACCTCGATCTCCCAAAGTAAATTCTCTAAAGATCCACCCTCTTGTTTTACGCCTACCGCTTCACCCTTAACTTCTACTGGAACGTTAATTTTAATTGATTCAGTTAATGAAATCTCATTAAAATCAACATGAATAATATCTTCACTAACCGGGCCGTATTGAATTTCTTTCACCAAGCAAGGACGCCCTTTAGCTTTTTTATCATCTTTAATCTTCAAATTAATAATTGAAGTCTCAAAATGATACTGATGTACTAACTTTAAAAGTGCCCCTCTAGAAATTTTTATAGAAATGGCGTCTTTACCATGCGCATAAACTACCGCTGGCAAGAATCCGCCTTCTTTTAAATCTTTAGAATTAGCCCTTCCTCTTCCTTCTCTTAACTCTGCATCCAAAATAATATCTTCCATTTGTTTCTCCTTTAATAATTACGATTGCTGCTGCATTTAATCAAACAGGCAGCTTACTGATTCTTCGTTGTGTATTCTTTTTATTGCTTCGGCCAAAAGATTAGCCACAGAAAGTACCTGAATTTTCGGATTTCGTTTTTCTACAGCTAACGGAACGCTATCCGAAATAAGTAATTTTTCTAAACCGCTGCACTGACTAATCCGCTGAATCGCCGGGCCAGATAAAATACCGTGCGTAATTGCCGCATAGATACTTTTAGCTTTGGCATTCTTTAAAGCCTCTACCGCTTCGATTAATGAACTGCCAGTAGCAATCATATCATCTACGATAATTACATTCTTTCCTTCAACCTCTCCCATAATATGCATGGCTTCGGCTTTTTCAGGTGAAACCCGACGCTTATCAATAATGGCTAAGCCGGCAGAAACTTTCTTGGCATAAGCCCTGGCCATCTTAATTGAACCTACGTCAGGAGAAACCGCCACTAAATCTTTAATATTCATCCTAGAAAAATATTCCACAAAAACATTTACCGAAAATAGATGATCCACCGGAATATCAAAAAATCCCTGAATCTGTCCAGCATGTAAGTCCATGGTTAAAACTCGATTTGCTCCGGCAGTAGTTAAAAGATTAGCCACCAGTTTTGCGGTAATCGGTACGCGTGGCTGATCTTTTCTATCCTGGCGAGCATAACCAAAATAAGGGATAACTGCAGTGATACGATGCGCTGAAGCCCGACGCAGAGCATCCATCATTATTAATAATTCCATTAAATTATCATTGGACGGCGGACAAGTAGGCTGAATAATAAAAACATCTTTACCGCGTACGTTCTCATTAATCTTTACCCGGATCTCGCCTTCGCTAAATCTACCCACCAAAGCATCCTGTAATTTTACTTTTAAATCTTTACAGATTGCATTGGCTAAATCTAAATTGGCGTTACCACTAAAAATTGCTAGCTTATCCACCCCGCACCTTCTTTCTTATTTACTATTTTCTATATTTAATGCTCCCTTAAACCTTCACCATATTAAACAACAAATATTTAGAAGGTGCGGGGTCCATAGTTACCTCTTCTTTAAGAATCTGGCCGGCACACCTGCCACAACAGTTTTTTCCGGAATATCTCTAGTAATCACTGAACCTGCGCCGGTAACCGCAAATTTACTAATCTTTACCGGAGCCACAATTACCGTATCAGAACCAATATTCACATTATCCTGAATAACGGTGTAATGTTTATTCTTTCCATCAAAGTTAGCCGTAACCGTCCCTGCTCCGATGTTTACGCTAGAGCCGACAGTGCTATCTCCGATATAAGAAAAATGTTTTACGAATGTTTTAGCGCCGATTTTGGCACGCACCATCTCAATAAAATTGCCAGCTGTAACTTCATCTTTAAGCTCGACATTTTCACGCAGGTGCGCAAAAGGGCCCACTGAACAACGCTTTCCAATTTTAACACCCCTTTCAATTACTGTAAAGGGATAAATCACGCTATCTATACCAATTTTAGTACCAAAATTTATAAAAGTTGTACTGGGACTTACAATCGTAACCCCATCCTGCATAAATTTATCATTAATCGTTTTTTGCATAATCGCATTGGCCTTGGCCAATTCAGCACGCGTATTAATTCCCAAGCCTTCTTGCGCATCCTCAACTTTAACTCCATCTACTAAGCAAGACTGCTTAGCTAAAATCTCAATTATATCGGTCAGATAATATTCTTTTTTACGGTTATTGGCCCGAATATGTTTTAAATTGGCCACTAACTTATCTTTTTTAAAAGCCATGATTCCGGTATTAATCTCTTTGATATCTTTTTGTACTTCATCGGCATCTTTTTCTTCCACAATGCTAGAAATACTAGAATATTTATCGCGCATAATTCGGCCATAACCAAAAGGTTTCTTTAGAGTGGCGGTCAATAAAGTAGCGTCGACATTATTTAAAAAATGATAATCCAAAAGCTTCTTAATCGTTTCTTTCTTTAAAAGCGGCATGTCTCCATAAAGAATCAACACCGTGCCCTTAAAACCTTTTAAAGCGGACAACCCTACTTTGACTGCATCTGCAGTCCCTAACATTTTTTTCTGAAGAGCAATCTTAACGTTTTTGGGTAAATATTTACGTACCAGCTCTTGTTTATGCCCTAAAACTGCTACCACTTGTTTTGGCTTTAATCCGGAAACTAGATCTAAAACATAGCCTAGCATCGGGCGACCACAAAGCGGATGCAATACTTTGGGCAGCTCGGATTTCATCCGCGTGCTTTTACCGGCAGCTAAAATTATTACCGCAATATCTTTTTTCATAATTATTAAACTGGGACGCATGGATTCGAACCATGATAGTCAGACCCAAATTCTGATGTCCTACCATTGGACGACGTCCCAAAATTAAATCGCTGAAGTTGCAAAAACCTGCCAAGATTTATGTGCTTTACTTAATTTTTTACCTAAATCCTGCGCTTGTTTGCGATTATTACAAAGTGCAAATACCGCCGCCCCACTTCCAGACATCATAATTTTTTCTAAGCCTATGTCAGAAAATGCTTTTTTAACCTGATTAATTACAGGATAAAGACTGGTAGTAGCAATTTCTAAGTCATTGATCAGGTATTTGCGCTCAAACCTACTGCCTTTTTCAAGTAACTCAGAAGTTAGCATTTTAACATTACACTTCTTTCTTGTCAACCCCGCACCTTGTTTTATTTCCAACTTTTTCCCATCTTGGATTTGCACAAGGTGCGGGGTCAATCTAGAAAAATGCCTGTCTGCCAGCAGACAGGCATCAAATTTTTCATAAACCAAAGGTGTAGAAACCTTAAGATTAGGATAAATCAGCACAAACCAAAGCTTAAGCTTCCGCAAAGAAGGTAGGGGCGCAATCTTATCTCCGCGTTGGCTACCTATAGCAAATTTAGTATTATAAATAAAGAACGCCACATCGCTACCTAGCTTTGCCCCTAAAGTAGCCAACCTTTTGAGCGATAAATTTAATTTCCAGTATTTATTTAATCCCCAAAGAACAGCCGCGGCATTGCTAGAGCCTCCACCTAAACCTGCTCCCACCGGAATATTCTTTTTAAGCTCTATATCTAAACCTAAATTTATTTTCTTTTCTTCTTTCAATAACTCTACTGCCCGCCAACAAAGATTAGTAGCGTCAATAGGCACAAATTTATGATTACATTTAATTTTAATTAAATTATCCGCGCGATTTCTTAAAGTAATCGCATCGGCTAAATCAATTCGGCAAAATAAAGTACTTAAATTATGAAATTTATCTTGGCGTTTATTTAAAATTTGCAGATAAAGATTTACTTTGGCGAAGGATTTAACTGATAACAAGGATGGCTTCATCGACTGACTTTTTGTCTTCAAGAAAGGTTAGACAAAACTGCTTTTTCGATATCTACTGCGGTTAGCCCGTACTCTTTCAAAAGCTCTTCGCTTTCGCCGGATTGGCCAAAACGATTACGCACTCCCACGCGAATAACTTTAACCGGATAATTCTCAGCCACCACTTCATCAATACTAGAAGCTAGGCCTCCGATAATATTATGCTCTTCACAAACCACTAACAATTTAGTTTCTTTTGCCGCTTTAAGAATAACTGCATTATCTAAAGGCCTTACCGAATGCACATTAATTAAACGCACTTTCTTCCCCAACTTTGCTAAACTTTTTACCGCCGCTAAAGCTTGCGAGACCATAATTCCACAAGCAACAATCGTCGCGTCATTACCTTCAGCAAGAATCTGCGCTTTGCCTAATTCAAATTTTCCTTTTCCTTCAATGGTGGGAGTTTTTGATCTACCTAAACGAATATAAAACGGTCCCGGTTGATTAGCGGCAGCTATAATCGCATCCGCAGTTTGTGGGCCGTCGCAGGGAACAATAATATTCATATTCGGCAAAACTCGCATTAAAGCAATATCTTCTAATGCTTGGTGACTAGCTCCGTCTGGACCAACCGTAATTCCGGCATGTGTAGCCACAATCTTAACATTAAAATTATTATAACTAATCGCTAAGCGCACTTGATCCCAAGCGCGCCCTGAGGCAAACACAGCAAAAGTGGAAACAAAAACAGTTTTTCCACAACTAGCTAACCCAGCAGCGGTAGCCATCATATTCTGTTCAGCCACCCCCATATTAAAAAATCTCTCCGGAAATTTTTTAGCAAAAAGACTAGTACGCGTAGAGCTAGATAAATCCGCATCCAACACAACAATATTTTTATTGGCTGCGCCTAAAGTTACCAGCGTCTCGCCATAAACATCTCTTTGAAAAAGTTGTTCAGCCATTATGCTAATTCCTTTAGAGCTTTTTGGGCTTCTTCTTGAGTGGGAGCTTTCCCATGAAAACCGACTACCCCTTCCATAAAAGAGACTCCTTTACCTTTAATCGTCCGGGCAATAATAATCGTCGGTTTATTTTTAATAGTTTTGGCTTGTTCATAAGCAGCTAAAATTTGCAGCATATCATGGCCATTAATTTCAATTACCTTCCAACCAAATGCTTCCCACTTAGCCGCTAAAGGTTCTAAACCCATAACATCCGCACATTTTCCGTCGATCTGACAACCGTTAGAATCTAGGATCGCGCAAAGATTATCACATTTAAAATGCCCGCAGGCCATCGCCGCTTCCCAAACACTACCTTCTTGTATTTCACCATCACCTAATAAACAATACACTCGATAATCTTTTTGATCCATCTTGGCCGCCAGGCTCATCCCTAAAGCTACCGAAAGCCCTTGTCCCAATGAACCCGAAGCAGATTCTACACCCGGAGTTTTGCGGTCCGGATGTCCTTGGAGCATGGAACCTAATTGGCGTAAAGTAAATAATTTTTCTTGAGGAAAATATCCCACTTGCGCTAAAATTGCATACCAAAGCGGACAGCAATGACCTTTAGACATATGAAAACGGTCGCGATCTGGCCACAGCGGATCGGCAGGATTAAAACGTAAAACATTAAAATATAATGCGGTAATTAAATCGGTGGCACTCAGGCTTCCACCCGGATGACCCGAGCCGGCCTTAGCCAACATCTGAATAATTAAACGGCGAGTTTCTTTGGCTTTTGTTTCTAACTCTTGAACGGTTAATTGTTTATTTGCCATGATTGGAAAGCTTGAGTAACTTTTCTTTTATACTGCTTTGCGTAGAATCTAGTTTCAGAGATTTCTCCCAATTTAATTTTGCACTATCCAGATTGCCTAATTTTAAATAAGTTTCACCCAGGTGATCGTATATCGTCGGTTCACTTAACAAAGCTGCCGCGCGTTCTAATTGCTGCAAGGCCTCTGGATATTTATTTTTCTTAAAATAATACCAACCCAAACTATCAATATAGGCGCCATTTTGTGGCTCAAAACTTAACGCCTTTTTAATCATCTGACCAGCCGCTTCAATATTTTTATTTTGTTCTAAATAAAAGTATCCCAAAAAATTTAAAGCTTCGTGATAATTAGGATTTAATTTTAAAGCGCTGTTTAATTCTTTCTCTACGGAAGAGTTATCTTTTAAATCAAAATAAATACTACCTAAATATAAATGCGCCTCTGAATCTTTTGGCGCCATCCCCACAATTAACTTAAAAATTCCTTCAGCTTCTTTTAATTTTTTTTGCTGCAAATAAACTACGCCTAAACTTTTGTAAATTTCAACATTCTTTGGTTCAAGTCTAACCGCATTCTTTAAAGCAACGGTATATTCCTGCGCCGCTAAATCCGCTTTATCTTGCGCCGCATAAACTAGCGCCAGTATTGCATGCGGTTGAACCGCCTCTGGAGAGATCTCCACGGCATCTTTTAAATGTTGCACCGCCAGAACCAAATCATTCTTGCGGATATAAACCGAAGCTAAACTTAAGTGTAGTAAAGCACTCTGTGGATCAGCATTAAGTGCTTGACTATACTCCTGCACGGCTCGATCTAAGTCTCCTAAATCTTCAGAGTAAACCCCTAAAATATAGTGACTTAAACCTTGGATATCTTCTTTGGTATCTGAAGCTCTAGCCGGACAAATAGCTAAAGCCAATGTAAGGCAAATTACACTAATAAGATATTTGAAATTCAAAGGTTTAACCCTTACCGCCCCAAGCTCTCTTCTTCAAGTGACGTAGACGACGACGTAATTTCTTACGCTTGTGGGTTTTGATTTTCTGTCGTTTTCTTTTCTTTCCGCAAGGCATAACTATTTCTCCTTTAATAAAAATGTGTCATTGCGAGGAGTCCACCGAAGGCGGACGACGAAGCAATCTCTAATAAATAACTTTATTCAGCGGATACTCAATAATCCCGCAAGCACCAGCTTCTTTTAACTCCGGGATTAATATGCGCACTACTTTCTCATCAATAATTGTCTCAATCGCTACCCAACCGTCATCACTTAAACCAGAAATTGTCGGTTTCTTTAAGGCGGGCAACTTGGCAATAACTTTAGCTAAATCTTCTTTTTTGACATTCATCTTTAAGCCAACTTTATCTTCAGCGGTAATTGCTCCTTCTAAAAGTAAAGCAATCTGCTCCATCTTGGTTTTCTTCCAATTATCTTGATAAGCACTTTTATTGGCTATAAATTGCGTGGTGGATTCACAAAGTGTAGCAATTTCAGTTAATTTATTAGCCCGCAGAGAGCTGCCAGTTTCCGTAAGCTCGACGATAGCATCGACTAAACCACCGCTTACTTTAACTTCTGTAGCACCCCAACTAAATTCTACTTCCACCTTAACTTTATTTTTCTCAAAATAATCTTTGGTAACATTAACTAACTCTGTAGCAATGCGCTTTCCTTCTAAATCTTTTACTGTTTTTATACCAGAGTCCTGGGGAACCGCTAAAACCCATCTAACCTTACTCATACTTTGTTTAGCGTAAGTTAAGTTACTGACTCTAACTACATCAGATTTATTCTCTAAGATCCAATCATTACCGGTGATTCCGCAGTCCAATGCCCCATCTTGCACGTAACGCGACATCTCTTGAGCACGCAACAAGGTACATTGAATTTCAACATCATCTATCGACGGGAAATAAGAACGCGAACTAGATAAATTCACATTAAATCCGGCTTTTTTAAGCATCTTAAAGGTCGCCTCTTGCAGGCTACCCTTAGGCAATCCTAATTTTAAAATCTTATCTTTCACCCCGCACCTTCTCCTTATTTATTCTAAACCCTACCCCTTCTTCAATTCTAAATACCAAGAAGGTGCGGGGTTCATCTAACTTTCCTCTAAATAAATTAACAAGCAAATTATTATAACGGGATTAATATATATTGTAAAGTAAAATATCGTTAGCCAAGCTCTACTGTGATTACATTGAGCTTTTCTTTTGGTAAGCTGGTGATAACTTCGCGCGTAAAAATCAGAAAGCGAGATTTATCAATGCCCAGATCCTCAGAATTAAGCCAAAGTTTAGCAATGCGGTATTTGCCGACATCCAAACGATTAGAATTCATAAAAACAATCTTTAACTTTCTATTCGCAAAAACCCGATTAATACTTATTTTGTCCGTAAACTTAAACTGCTCTGCCGCCAGCTTTGGTTCAATCAACAAGTCACCATCTTTCCCTCGCACTCCAAATGTCTGCGTAAGCAAAGTAAAAACGAACCAACTAGCCGAACCAGTTAAATATGGGTACATTCCTTGACCAGCTAGATCAAAATACTCCGGCAGACAAGGATAAATTTTACTTTTAGTAGTGTTAGTGGCCATTTTATACAATGAACTTAATACTTTCCAACCCTCCTGAGCATAACCTTGTTTATATAATGCATAAGCAAACATCACCACCATATGACTAAAAACCGCTCCGTTTTCTTTGTTACCGTAAGCAAATGAAAATGCCCGGCCAAAATTATGCTGCTCTTTCTTAAAATCTGTATTTAAACGGATCCCTCCTAAAGAAGAATCATACAAATAGCGATGAACATTATTTAAAATTTCTTTAGTTTGTTTAGAGGTAGCCACCGCACTCATAATCGGAAACACCTGCGAGGTCAAGGTCATCTGCAGAAGATTTCCTTGTTTACCGTCAATTCTATTTTTACAATTATCATAATAACCGTTAAAGAACCCTTCCTTTAACCATTCATTTTTACGGATATGTTCTTTTATCCAAACGGATTTTTCTTTTAAAGAACGACTTAATGCTTCTGTATTTATACGTATTTTTCTACCGGAAAGATTACTTTGAGTTTTAGAAAAATAATTTTTTAATATCTTGTGCTTTTGCGCAATATTCTGATAATTAAAATCGGTGAATAAAATCTTTAACTCTTGCGCCACTTCGATATCTTTGCGGCTGCATTTTTTTAACAGTTGCGCTAAAGTTTCCAGATTTTGCGCATACATCGCCGAAAAAGTTACGCTTTCGCCATGCTCTTTAGCCATATCCAAACCATCATTCCAATCAGCGCCTTCTAAACGAATATGATTATGCGCACCGACATTATAAAACTGCACTAAATTTTGCACCAACAGATGTTCTAAAATTGTACCCTGATAAATTTTACCATTTCTTGTTTTTAATTGATTACCGTAAGTCTGACTCCATTTGTAATCAATATCCTTGGTGCGATTAATCTGATGATTCCGAAAATACGTGGCCGGTTCAAATAAAATCTTTAAATCGCCAGTTTCTTGAAGATATAAATCCAAGGTAATTAACGGCCAAACTCCGTGATCCATCCAAACGCGACTAATATTATTGCGGTCAGCTACGAATTCACCAGAGTTCTTTCCAATAATCGTCGCATTGGACCCGTCAATTTTAACTCCGCAGAAATTATTAATTAAAAGTGGTCGCACTGCTTGCGGATTACTAATAATTAAGCCTAAGCAATCTTGCCAAAGATCACGCCAACCCCGACCACCTTTACCATAATCAAAATCCGGTAAAAATGAACAACCGAAAATTTTACGCAAAGTAGGCTGAATACTTACCCAACGTAACCAATTATCAAAATCTTGATTACCACTGATAACGTCTAAAACTTTAGACTTACTGGCCCAATAATCCTTAGTCAACTTAAAATGCTTTTCAACTTTCGCATTACTGCCGAATTTGTTAATCAAGGAATTTAAATTACAATCGTTTTGACCAATTCCCATAAGAATAATATAAGTCGCCTGAGAGTTAGGTGCTAAAGTAACTTTGGCAAAACGCAGTGCCCCCATCGGCTCTTTACCCTGAATAAATTTCTTTTGAGAAAGCTGATTTTGAAAAACAGCCTCTGGAGATTCTAAGTCCCCAGAATCTCCACAAAAAATTTCCTGCGTTGGATAAATATATTGTGGACCACGACCACCCTGATTACAACCGGCCACAAAATAAACCGTATCGTTGGGCCGATGACCAGATTCATCAAAAAGCAAAGTCGGCTTAACTTTAATTCCATATTTTTCAGTTTTAATTCTAGTTAATAACGATGTAACTTGACGGTGATCACGCAAATTATCCGCGCTACGTGCATACATGGGAATCGCTGCATAAGGAATAAAGCTAATTGATTTTTTGCTAATATTAGTAAGTTTAACTTGCATTACTTCTAAAGCATCGTTACAGGCGGGCACAAAAGATAAGATTTCAGATTTTAAACCAACTGATTTATTCTTGCGACTAACCTTTTGCCAAAGTTGTCCGGCAGATAATTTAAATTTATCCTGTTTTAACTGTTTAAGGTTTTTAGAAACCCCGGTAGCCGACCAGATCTTTTCTTGATTAACATAAACCCAGAAATTACGTGAGGCCCTAGAAAGTGAAAGGCTAGCTCTGGAGGCTGGTTCAAACAAAAAGCTATTGTGGCTACTCTTAATATCACCACTTAAATCAGCCGATATCGACGACATTAAACCCTGATTGCAAAGTGGCAGATGCAGTGACTTTATTTTATTAGCAACAAATGATTCAAAGCTGCCCGAATCATCAATAAATTTGTATAGATTATTAGACATGAAGAATTAACTTGCGGGAATTTCCGGAGTTGCTTCCTTTAACTTAGCCATCTTCTTATTTAATTTTGCTAATCTCTTTTCTTCCTGTTTCTTTTTAGCTTGCTGCTCTCTTAAATTTTTTTGAAATGAATAGTTAACAATGGCCATGGCTTCCTTTCGATTAAATTAGATTATTGGCATTATTATAGCTTATTCAAAGATTAAAACAACAAAAACTCTAGCCCTTTATTATTTTTGTTTCTCCATCGGCTTTCCACAACAAACCAATTCACCTCCGCCAACCTTGGTTACGGTAACCTCATTACCACAAACAGAACATTTATATTTTTCCCCGACTTCTTTTACATTCATTTGTCTGCTCCTTTCTAAAATGTTACATTAAAAAATTAAACTCGACAATCACAAAGCTTATTTCGTAAGTTTTCTTTTTGCTTTTTAAGTGAATCAACAAATTCTATTTGCTTCTTAATTCCTTTGGCTAATTTATAATCAAGTTTACTGTGATGATTATACCCTCTGCTCTGCATCTCTTTAATCAAAAGCTTGTGTCTTAAATAAAGCGCGGCTAGCTTACCTTTCCACCTCAAAGTTTCTGGATGCCGAGAATACCCTTTTTTATTTTTGGTTAAAACCGACCAGATCGCATGCAACTCTCGATGCTCTCCCAACAAGTGGTTACGACAGAGCTTTTTTGGTGAAATATCCCAAATCCTCATAGCTTTATTCTATGCCAAAAAAATACCCTCTGCAAGTATTTACTCACAAAAGGTTAACTAAAATTTAATTGCTGGGGCCCGATCTGAACGGACGACCTCAAAGTTATAAGACTTAAAACCTATTTTCCAGCGACTTTTAGTGTTACTCTTTTAGTCGCCTCCTTTCTGTTTAGATGTTTATATTACACTGCTAAAGAAAATCTTGATTAAGTAAAAAACTAGTCAATTAAGTCTAGCCCTTTGCGATAATTAATGATACTATTCAAGACTTTTTCCGCCTGGTAGCAACTTTTCCGGAACATCTTTCCTGTTATCTTTAAGTTTTTTCCTTGCACATTTCTCGTAATTTCCTTTACAGTATTGCTGTATAAAAAAATCAGAAGTAGTTTGTAAATTAAACCACTTATGCATAGGACATTCTTCTAAATTAGGACAACTCTCCATATTATGCCTCCTTGTTTAAAACTATCATATCGTAAATCCCAAAATTGTAAACAATTTAAACTACTAAAAAACTACAAAAAAAACCCTGCAGCTTATTAAGCTCCAGGGTTTTTAATAATGGTTGCGGGGGCCCGATTTGAACGGACGACCTCAAGGTTATGAGCCTTGCGAGCTACCAGGCTGCTCCACCCCGCGAATTTAATGACGGCACAATTTACGTAAACGCAGTGAACGTAAATTGTTTGCCGGAATTAATCCTTGACCGCGCAGCGGTCGAGGACTTCCAAGCAAAACTGCCGTGAAATAAATCTATCTTTTCTTCTCCGAGAAAATTTTAATGGGAATCTCACCTTTTCTGACTACCCCCATTTTATCGCGTACAATTTTCTCTTGATACACCGGATCATTTTCAATCCGTTTAAGCTCTTCCTGCAAAAGGTAATTTTCAATCGCCATTTTGCGGAAGTTTTCTTCTAACTTACGATTCTTAACTCTAGATTCCTGCAGTTTAGTATAACCCGGCAGGAATAAAATTAAAAGTGCAACGGCAAACCCAAACAACCAAAAAGACTTTCTTAATATAGAAAGCATTTATTTCTTCCAACTCGTCCCCGCATAGACTGCCTTCTTACCTAACTCCTCTTCAATCCTCAGGAGTTCATTATATTTACAAATTCTATCGGTACGCGATAAAGAACCGGTTTTAATCTGACCTACGCCGGTAGCTACCGCTAAATGAGCAATAGTAGTATCTTCAGTTTCTCCGGAACGATGCGATATAATCGCATTATATTTATTCTTTTTAGCGATGGCAATGGCTTCTAATGTCTCAGAAAGCGAGCCAATTTGATTAACTTTAATCAGTATAGCATTGGCCATCTTTTCTGCAATCCCTTTTTTGAATATCTTAGGATTAGTTACAAAAAGATCGTCTCCGACTAACTGCACTTTATCACCCAATCTTGCGGTCATCTGCTGCCAACCGGCATTATCATGCTCTGAGAGACCATCTTCAATCGAAAGAATCGGATATTTTTGCAACCAACCTTCATAAATAGCAATTAAATCGCTAGCAGTTTTCTGTGAGCCTTCGAAAGTATATTTACCATCTTTACCAAAAGAACTCGCCGCGCAATCTAAAGCTAATGAAATATCTTTTCCAGGTACATAGCCGGCTTTTTTAATCGCTTCAATAATTAAACTTAAAGCCTCTTCATTAGAATTAAGACTAGGGGCAAAACCACCTTCATCTCCGACAGATGTAGAAAGTTTTTTAGATTTAAGAATTGCTTTTAAATTATGAAAAACTTCCGTGGCCATACGTAAGGCATCAGAAAAAGTTGGCGCACCTTGGGGCATAATCATAAACTCTTGAATATCTAAATTATTATCCGCATGCATCCCACCGTTTAAAATATTCATTAAAGGAATAGGTAATATCTTGGCTTTTTCTCCCCCTAAAAATTTATAAAGTGATTGTTTCTTGGCTAGCGCCGCAGCTTTAGCCACCGCCATCGAAACGCCTAAGATTGCATTAGCCCCCAAATTAGATTTAAACTCCGTGCCGTCTAATTTAATTAAAAGTTTATCAATCTTTGCAAAATCTGCATTTTGACCTTTAATCGCGTTGTTAATTATAGTGTTAACATTATTGACAGCTTTTAATACCCCTTTACCCATATATTGAGTTTTGTCACCATCCCTTAACTCTAACGCTTCATTGTCACCGGTAGAAGCTCCCGAAGGAACCGCCGCACGCCCTAAAATACCGTTAGTTAAAAGACAATCTACTTCTACTGTGGGGTTTCCGCGTGAGTCAAGAATCTGTCGAGCTAAAACTTTTTTAATTTTTGCCATTTGGGCCTCTCCTATATTTTTGTATTGTTATATTCTGAATTGAATAACTTCATAATTATACACACAAAAAAACCTAAGTCAAGCAAGAAAAGACGTCGTAAATAGTGTTTGACTTAAAGTTAGAGATATGTTATTTTCTAAGTACAAATCTGCACAAATTAGGGAGAAATTATGAATTGGAAAAAAATTAAATTTTACGTAAAATTATACTGGGTGAAAGTTGTACTTTTTGCTTTTCTGCTTGCCCTAGGTATATCTTTAGTTATCCTCATCGTTACCGGGCTGCGCGCCTGGAATGAATCTGAGTCCTACCTACGACAATCACAATTAGCGATGATCCCGCTGCAACTTTACTTACAAACGATCATGGCCTTAATCTTCGGCTTAGTTTATACCTACATGTGGTACTGGTTAATGTTTAAAAAAGGCGGGCAATCTTTTTCAAAGACCAGTAAAAAAGCAATCGCCGGAAAAGAAATTAATATTACCTGGAACGATGTTATCGGGATGGACGAAGCCAAACAAGAAGCCTTAGAAATTGTTAAATTAATTACGGATCGTGCCAGTCTGCAGCGTATCGGCGGAAAGATTCTAAAAGGAATTCTAATGTTAGGACCTCCAGGTTGCGGAAAAACTTATCTGGCCAAAGCCATTGCTACAGAAACCAAATTGCCTTTTATCTCTATGTCCGGTTCTGAATTTGTAGAGATGTTTGTCGGAGTTGGTGCCGGCCGCGTGCGTTCGCTTTTTAAAAATGCGCAACAACTCGCGGAATTAGAAGGTGGATGTATTATCTTTATCGATGAAGTTGATGCTATCGGTGCCAGACGTAGTATGGATGCCGGTTTTGGTGGCACCACCGAACATAACACTACGCTAAACCAGTTGTTAGTAGAGATGGATGGCTTAAAAGATAAAGATTATAATATTATTCTAATCGGAGCAACTAATGCTATTGAAACATCACTAGATCCGGCATTGCTTAGGCCGGGAAGATTCGACCGCAAAATTATTGTCGACAAACCAAACCTAGAAGACCGCGCTAAACTTTTTACTTATTATTTAAAAAGTGTAAAATACAACGCTGAAGATGTTAAAATTGATCGCCTAGCTAGAATTACCGTCGGCCAAACACCCGCCGATATTGCTAACATCGTGCGAGAAGCAGCACTAATTACTGTGCGTAATCAAAACCCTTTAATCTCTATGCAAGAGATTGACGAGGCGCGGGAAAGAATTGCCTTAGGTATAAAGCGCAGAGTAAAATTAAGCGATAAAGAAAAATGGCAGACTGCTTATCACGAAGCTGGACATGCCATTACTACTTATTTGCTAGCACCCTCCAGAGACGTTTTTAAGGTTACCATCACTCCGCGTGGTCCTACCGGCGGAGCAACTTGGACCCCAGAGAGAGAAGATACTTTTATTACTGACTCTAATGATCTCTTAATCAACATTAAAATTTCTTTAGGTTCATATGCTGCGGAAAAAATTAAATACAACGCCACGACTACCGGTGTCTACGGAGATTTCTCTAGTGCTATGCATCATGCCCATCATATGGTTTGGGTTTGCGGTATGGGTAAAAGCGGCTTACTTGGTAACTGGGAGATTACTAATAACATCTCCGAAGACATTAAAGCTAAATTAGATGCCGATGTACAATATATATTAAACCATTGTCTGACCGAAGTAACTACGCTATTAAAAAAAGAAGAGCCTCTGATGGACCGGCTGGCCAAAGAACTGGTAGCAAAAAGTGAACTTAACTATGACGAAATCGAAGCTATCTTTAAAGAGTTTGGGAAAAGCCGGCCTTAAACTTTTCATACTAATTTTATTTTTATCTGCCTGCTCCTCTTCTACTGCTCCAACTTTTGTTAAAGAAGACATTCCTCAAGCAGTTAAAGATATCTGTAAAAAAGAATATAAACTTGACCTAGTTGCTAAACTAGTCGGTAGCACGCTTTGGATTTACCTTCCATTAGAGAATATTATCACTAAACCCGTTAAACCTGAAAAATACATAGAAAGATTTCTCTTGGAAGATCAAAAGAATTCTTTCAATGAAAGAATACTGCATATTAATTATTCCGTTAAACCCACTGTCGAAAGTGAAAAACAACAGGAGATGTCCATCGATAAGTCGGTTAATGAAAAAATTTTTAACGTCTTACAAGTTATTCGCCGCGTACTTTTTAGTATGGATCACTCTAAAAAAGATAAACCTCTTTTCTTTTACATCGTTACTGCCGATACCGCTAATGGTTTTGAAATAAAACAGCTTTTTCATATCTTAGATTTAAAAAAACTTTCCTATGGATTAATGTCACAAACTGAGTACCAACACCGCATCATTCAAAATACTGCAGTATCGATATTAATCATCGCAGACAAAGAAGGCAACCATCTAGATTATCGAGATATTACTTTGGAAGAATTTATCGCAGATCAGATTCAGGGTCGAATTCGTTTAAAATTTCAAAAACCGGAAGTAGAAAAAAATGCCGATATTGATAAGGAAGTTTTAAAGATAATTGCTTATACTTTGAAAGCTTACGAATTTAAAGATTATAATTTTGTAGAGACGACAAACTTGGTTAGTGGAGCCAAAAACATTCTTAACCAAAAAGCGATAATCACCAATTGTAAAGAATAAACTAACCTAGCTTTACCCGATTCCCCCGCAAAGCCACCTTACCTTCAACAAACAATTTAATCACTTGTGGATAAAGTTTATGTTCAAGAGCATGTATCTTTTTTTCAAGCGAAGTTAAAGTTTCTTGTCGACCAAACTTTAATTCATTTTGTAAAATAATTGGACCGTGATCAACTTGTGCATCGACAAAATGCACTGTCACTCCGGTAGAGCGAACCTTACGATTAAAAGCATCTTTGATTGCTTGTGAACCTTTAAAAGCCGGTAATAATGAAGGGTGGATATTGATAATCCGATTGTGATATTGCTTAACAAAAGCCGGAGTTAAAATACGCATAAACCCTGCCAAGGCAATTAAATTAATCTTATAGCTCTTTAACCTTTGTATGATTGCAGTTTCAAAATCAAGGCGGCTAGCAAAGTCTTGACGATCAACCAGAATAGTAGCTACTTTGGATCTTTGGGCGCGCTTAATTACCAAAGCTTGCGCTTTATCACAAACCAATACCACTAAATTAACTTTAATTTTTTTTTGTTTAATCGCTTTAACGATTGCTGCAAAATTGCTACCGTTACCAGAAGCAAAGATCGCTAAATTGATTCCTCGCTTTTTCATCCCTTAATCCTTATAGCTTTAGTCGGACAAACTCCTACGCACTCTTTACAAGAAGTACATTTATGATAATCAATTACCGCCAGATTATCAATCACATGTATAGCATCAAACTTACAAGTTTTCTCGCATATCTTACAACCGATACAACCTACGGCACAAACATTCTTTACTTGGATTGCCAAATCATGCGAACTACAAGCTACATACACAGTGTGATTTACGGAAACTAATGAAAATAATTTTTTAGGACAAACCAATACACATTTATTGCAAGATCGACACTTAGCCTGATCAACAATCGGCAAATTTTGAGGCCCCATGCTAATAGCACCGAATGGACAGGCCTTAACACAACTTCCAAAACCTAGACAAGCAAAAACACAGCTCTTTTGTCCACCTAAGAGTAGGTTAGCCGTAATACAATCATGAACACCATCATATAAATATTTATCTTTAACTTTATTTATGCCGCCATTGCAATATAGCGTAGCTATTTTTTTAGTTTGCTTTTCTAATGCCACCCCCATAACTGCGGCAATCTTCTCTTTTGTCTCATCATTACAAGCCCGACAGCTTTCTAAAGAACTTTTACCAATCATTAAATTTTCAGCAAAACCAAAACATCCAGGATTACCGCAAGCTCCGCAATTTGCGCCAGGTAATAAATGATACACCGCATCAAGCTTTGGATTAACTTGCACGGCTAATTTCTTAGAAGCAATAGCTAATCCAATGCCAAACAACAAACCTAAAGAACCTAAAACTAATATCGCTATTAAGATCTCTGTCATATTAAAATTTAAAACCGCTAAATCCCATAAAACTTAAACTTAAAATCGAAGCAATAATAAAAGCTAAAGGAAAATCCTTTAAAGCTTTAGGAATATTGCACAGCTCTAATCTTTCTCTTATTCCTGACATCAATAACATCGCTAAAGTATAACCCAAGCCCACACAAATGCCCTGAAAAACAGAATAATAAAGGCTTCCCGCCACTTCTTTACCATTTACAAAAAACATATCAATATTTAATACCGCCACACCTAAAACCGCACAATTGGTTGTAATTAAAGTTAAATAAATTCCAAAAGCTCGGTATAAAGCAGGACTGATCTTCCTAATGAGCATTTCAATCAACTGTACTAAAGCAGCAATAACTAAAACAAAAGAAAGTGTGCGTAAATACGTTAAATTAAGAGGCAGTAAAAAAAATCGATAAAGTAACCAAGTAACAACTGAAGAAGCAATAATTACAAAAGTAACCGCCGCACTCATCGCTAAAGCTTGTTTTGTATTTTTAGAGATAGCGATAAAAGGACAAAGCCCTAAAAAACGCGAAAGTATAACATTATAAATAAATACTGAAGAAATAAATATACTTAAGAATTCTTGTGGACTCATGATTTTCTAATTTTTAAGAAATTGAAAAAACCTAATAATAAACCGATTACTAAAAGTGCCCCGGAAGGCATACCAAAAACAAATGCCGGTTCAAATCCCGGAATTAAAGTATGGCTAAAAATCTGCCCAGCACCTAAAAATTCCCTAATTGCTGAAATAAGTACCAGAGCCAAAGTAAACCCCACCCCCATTCCTAAACCATCTAAAAAAGATTTGAGCAAATTGTTCTTACAAGCAAATGCCTCGGCACGACCTAAAACTATACAATTAACTACAATTAAAGGAACATATATGCCTAAAGCCCGATCCAGTACCGGACTATAAGCTTTTAGAATTAATTCAATTATCGTAACAAAAGTAGCAATGATGACAATAAAGCAAGGAATACGTATCTTATTAGGAATAAAATTCTTTACTAAAGAAATAATTACACTTGAACCCAAAAGTACAAAAGTCGCAGCTATTCCCATTCCGATCGCATTAACTACCGATACAGAAACTGCTAATGTTGGACACAATCCCAAAGCCAAAACAAATGTGGGATTTTCTTTAATTATGCCTTTAGTAAATTCCTTAATTAAATTCTTCACCCCGCACCTTCTCCTATATTATTAATTAATTTTAACCCTCACTCCTTCCAACAATTGAGTTCAAAGAAAGTGCGGGGTTCATTTCATTCCATAAATTCTTGGTTTAGTATACCGATCAATAAACGGCGTTGCCGCGTTCATCATTAATATCGCGTAAGATACCCCTTCCGGATACCCACCCCAAATCCGAATTACTCCGGTCAACAGTCCACAACCTATACCAAAAATAATTTGTCCCTTAATTGTTAACGGAGTGGCCACATAATCAGTAGCCATAAAAAATGCACCCAGAACTAAACCTCCAGTTAATATAGAGAATAGCCAATCTCCGTGAAAAAATTGCGCTGCTCCAAAAACATAAGTAAACAAAGCCGTCGTAACAATATAAGTAACCGGAATATGCCAACTGATATAGCCTTTAATTAAAAGAAAAGCTGCTCCAATTAATAACGCTAAAATACAAACTTCACCAATACAACCTCCGCGATTACCTAAAAATAAATCTAAATATGAAATATCTCCTAGAATTTTTCCTTCTTTAAGTAAGGCCAAAGGTGTAGCTGAGGTTACCGCATCAAAACTAAATGGCCTAGTAAAAGTAGTCATATATTTCGGCCAAGAAGCCATTAAAAAAACCCTACCCACTAAAGCCGGATTAAAAATATTTTGTCCCAAACCTCCGAAAACCTGCTTACCGATGGCAATAGAAAATACTGCCCCTACTATTGGCAACCAAATCGGCACATTCGAAGGAAGATTAAAAGCCAATAAAATACCAGTAATTACCGCCGAGCCATCAAAGATCGTAACTTTTTTCTTAGTTAATATTCCACAGACCCATTCAGTCAATACTGCCGCGATCACTGCTACCAATGTGACCCAAAGAGCATCTAATCCAAAAATAATCACTCCGGCAACTCCAGCAGGAATTAAACTTAATACTACTGCCCACATAATTTTAGGGATAGATTCATTTTTATGAATATGTGGGGAACCGGAAACAATTAAATTATTTTTCATTTTTAATAAACTCTTTTATTTCAATTGCTTTTTTCATAATTGAATTTACAACTGCTCGACTAGAAATCGTAGCACCAGTAATTGCCGATACTTCGGCTAAATCTAAGCTACTTTGATTACTAAATTGACCTCTAAATTTATCTTCAGTCACTCTTGCACCTAAACCCGGAGTTTCATTTTGTGAGATAACTTTTATAGCACTAATCTGATCGTCAATAAAAATCCCTACCAAAGTTTCAATTGTACTTGAATATCCTTTTCCGCTAGCTTTAAAAACATACCCAATTAATTTATCCTGACCATCGAATGCTTTATAATATAAAACTTTATTATCAACATTAGACTTGATCGTTGCAAATTTAACCGCTAATGGCATCACTTCTTTTAACGCTAGCTGTTCTTCTAACTGTGCTTGAGCAATAATTTTAGGCCCAGTTAAAGCATTAACTCCAGCTAATAATCCTGCAGCAACTACACAAATAAGTGCCAAAATAAATCCGTAACGAGCCATCTCTTTCACCTGGATACCTCTAATTTTGCTCTTTTAATCGTCTGTAATAATTTGCGATTAGCTGGACAAACGTAATTACATATTCCACATTCAATACAATCTAAAGCCCCGCACTCTTTAGCTAAATCCCAAAGCATTTTTTCAGATGCTAAATTAATCTGACAAGGCATCAGCCCCACCGGACAACCCCGCACACAAGCAGCACAGCGTATACAAGGATCTTCTTCTAAGACAACCGCTTCTTTTTTATCCATTAATAATAAACCACCACTAGATTTTATAATCGGAACTTCATCTGTATATTGAGCCAAACCCATCATCGGTCCACCAATAATAATCTTTGCTGGCTCCTCTTTAACTTTACAAAATTCCATCAAATTTTTTACGGGAGTACCAATACGCACTAACAAATTCTTTGATTCTTGTACACAGCTGCCCGTAACTGTAACTACTCTTTCAATTAATGGTTTAGATTTGTAAACTGCTTCATAAATAGCATAAGCAGTAGCAACGTTCTGCACCACTACCCCAATATCAAATGGCAGTTTGCCACGCGGAATTTCTTTTCCTAATACGTTAGCAATTAATTGCTTTTCTCCACCTTGCGGATATTCTGCTTTTAAAACTTTGACTTTAATTCCAGGAATTTCTAAAAATTTTCTTATTGCTCTGGGTTTATTTTCTTCAATACCAATATAAATTTCTTCAATACCTAGGCACTTAGCGATCAACCTAATCCCAAAAAACACCTCTTCAGCTTTTTCAACCATCAAGCGATCATCGGCAGTTAAATAAGGTTCACACTCTGCGCCATTAATAATCAAAGTATCCACTAAAACCGGAGGATTAAGTTTGATATGTGTAGGAAAACTAGCTCCTCCCATACCCACGATACCAGCTTCTAAAACAATTTTACGGATATCTAAAGGGGTAAGCTTGTCTATCTCTGATTGATCTTTTAATTTAAAAACTGCACCGTCATCTTGGCCATCACTTTCAATAACAATGGCTTTAGCCCTACCTAAAACAGGATGCGGCCAATCTTGAATAGCAATTACTTTTCCAGATATAGAAGCATGAATGGGAGCATAAACTCGCGCCTCAATACTAGCGATCTTTTCTCCAAGCTTGACCAAATCACCGACTTTTACCTCAGGATTACAGAGTTTTCCTAAATGTTGAATTAAAGGAATATGTACTTTTAGAGGAAGCGGTAATCTTTCAATTACTTTGTCTTCTGAATGATGTTTATTTTCAGCTAACCTAACCATGCGACCTTTCGATTAAGAAACAAACTTATTAAACCTAGCAAACTTAATAATAAGCCCACTACAACTAAAATCAGCAAATGTGAAAATTTATCCGCTAAAACACTACTAATAAACATAAACAAAATAAAACCTAAATGCATGACAATCTCTAAAGAACTAAAAATTTTGCCCAACATCTCATTATCGCTAACATTATGAATAATGGTATTGGAGGCAATCATAATCGGAGAGATAATTAATCCCAAACATAATGCTAAAAATGCTGCTAAGAAAAAATATGGAAAATAATGTATCCCCAACGCAAAGAATATCAGCATTATACCACTCAAAACTAATGAAACAAAAATGATTTTATAATGCGAAATACGTTGCCCAAATTTTCCATAAATTATAGATCCTAAAAACAAACCAATCCCTAAAAACATCACTAAAAGTCCTAAATCTTTAGTCGCCGAATGCAAAGTCTTCTGCACAAAAACAATAATTACCACATAAACCGAACCCAGAGCAGACCAAAGTGCAAAGATTAACCCTGCCGTAAAACGGATGTCTTTCTGGCGAATAAAATATAAAACACCCTCTCTTATCTCTGCAAATACAGACTTTCTAATCACCTCAACAATTTCTTTACCTACTTTTTCAAGGTTAACTTGCGCTACAAAACGCTTTGAGATAAGAAAAATAAATGTTCCAGAAATTAAAAAAGTTAAAGCATTTAAATAAAAACCACTTTTAGCTCCCAGCCGCTCAACAATCACACCACTTATCCCAAATCCTAAAACTGCAGCAATCATTCCAGAGGTATTAATTAAGGTATTGGCAACTAACAAGCTCTTCTGTTCAACTAGTGTGGGGATAATTGAAAGCTTGGCCGGAACAAAAAATCTTCCGATAGAAAAAGCAATAAAAATAATTAAATAAATCGGCGCTAAATTTTTTGAATAAAATAAAAATAGTGGAATAGCTAAAACTAAAAGACTACGCAAAAAATCACAAACATACATCGTCCGGCGCCTATCCCAGCGATCAACATAAACACCAGCTAAAGGACCAATCAAAAATACCGGAATGATGGTAAAGGAGAGAATTTTGGCAATTTGCAGGGTTGAACCAGGAGCACGCAAATAAACAAAAGCAATTAAAGCCATCTGCCCTAGCCTATCCCCAAGCTGCGAGATAATTTGACCTACCCAAAGCAAAAAGAAGTCACGATTTTTTAAAACTTGACGAAATTGAGTCATTTAAAATATAGGCCGATGAGTGGAATCTCCCGCATTTCCGTATAGTTATGCGAAGCGGGATCCCGCCCACTATAAATAACCCGGCGGGAGAACCACTAAAATATAGCCGATGGGGGGAGTCGAACCCTCGACCTTGACTTTACGAAAGTCCTGCTCTACCAACTGAGCTACATCGGCAATTTGCTAAGTATTATATCAACTCCTAACCAATAGTCAACCATTCACTTAAAGCAAAAAATAATTGACAAACCGATAAATCGTGATAGATTAAGGTGTAGTTAAATTTTAGAGGGAAAATAAAGAAATTGATTAGCAACACGTACAAACCGCAATAGCAGAACAAGAATTTAACCTGCTTTGCGGATTTTTTTTACTCTTAAAGGAGGTGAGACAGGGCAATGGCAAAAGGTAAAGTAAAATGGTTCTCTAACCAAAAGGGATACGGATTTGTTACCTCAGAAGACGGTAAGGATGTATTCATCCACTTCAGCGCAATCGTTGGAGATGGATATAAATCTTTAGCAGAAGGTGACGAAGTTGAATTTGAAGTTACTCAGGGCCCCAAAGGCGACCAAGCAACTAACGTAAAAAAGATATAAATCTTTTACATATAAAAAGTCGGTTCTTTTTTAAAGAACCGACTTTTTATTTTTAATCTCAAATTATAACTTTTGTTTATTTTTTTCCACTACGGAAGTTGCCTGCGCCAAAGCTAGTTGCACATCGGCAAAGATATTTTCAATCCCAATAAGTTTAACCACTTCCGTACGCTGGAAAGTCTTAAATACCCGCCGGTTAACCCCAGCAAAAATTATGCGCGTGCCTTGAAGTTGTGCCGATTTAATAAATTTCTCTAATGTGCTTGCCGCAGTTACATCAACCGCAGGAACCGCACTCATTCTCAAAATAATTACCTGCGGCAACTTTTCAAACGAAACAATCGCATCGTGGAATTTATCTACCGCTCCAAAGAAAAAAGGTCCATTAATCTCAAAGATCTCAATTCCATCGGGGACTCCTGCATATTCATGTAGATGATCACCAGTCTCCTCAGAATCAATTAATTTAATATCAGTAATCTGGGCCATGCGGTGCATAAAAAGAAATGCCGCCATCACCACACCTACTTCAATGGCTACAGTTAAATCCACAAACACCGTTAAACCAAAAGTCAAAAGTAGAACTAAAACATCTCCGCGACGACTCTTTAAAAGTCGCTTAAAATGTTGTAACTCACTCATATTATAAGCTACCACAATCAAAATACCAGAAAGTGTAGCCATAGGAATCAGCCCAGCCCACTTGGCACAAAAAAGAAAGATAATCAAAATTACAATCGAATGTACAATACCGGCAATCGGAGTACGGCCTCCATTTTTAATATTGGTCGCAGTACGCGCAATTGCTCCGGTAACCGGGATACCACTAAAAATTGGTGAGATAATATTAGCCACTCCTTGACCAACCAATTCCATATTCGAACGATGACGAGTACCCAACATACCATCGGCAACTACTGCCGAGAGCAGAGATTCAATACCCGCCAATAAAGCAATAGTTAAAGCCGAAGAGCTTAATTTAATAATCAAGTCTAAGCTTACCTGTGGTAAATGAGGAAAAGGGAATTTATGCGAGACCTCTCCAAAACGAATAAAGATCGTTTCAACTGGAACATGCAACCATTGCACAAGAATGGTAGTAAGAATAATGGCAACAATCGTGCCAGGAATACGTTTAGTAACTCTAGGCCAAAACAAAATTATAAGAATCGTGATAATGCTTAATGCTACAGAATACCAATTCAAAGAAGGCAAGCTATGGAAATAAACTGCTAACTTATCAAAGAAATTAGCAGGAATCTTATCTATCTGTAAACCAAAAAAATCTCGAATCTGTGTAGTAAATATGACTACCGCAATTCCACTAGTAAAGCCTACAGTTACCGGATAAGGAATATATTTTATTACATCCCCTAAGCGCATAATCCCCATTAAAACTAAAAAGATACCCGCCATTATCGTGGCCAAGGCTAACCCTTCATAGCCATATTGAGCCACAATATTAAAAACAATAATAATAAAAGCGCCAGTCGGTCCGCCAATTTGCACACGACTTCCCGAAAGTAGGGAAATAAGAAAACCGCCGATAAAGGCAGTAATTAATCCTTGTTCTGGCTTAACACCAGAGGCAATAGCAAAAGCAATAGATAAAGGTAATGCCACCACCCCCACAATTATCCCAGCCAAAAGGTCTTTATAAAAACGAGAAAGAGAATATTTCTCCCTTAAGACCGTAATGATCTTGGGTTCAAAAGTTTTATTTTTCATTTTTTTAAGATTGTTTACTGACGATTCTCTTTCAGGGGAGGATTACTCTAAAGATATTAAACTAAAGTAGCGTGTAGGCTTATCTATTCAATTAAACGCGCGCCGTCAAAATGTAAGTGGCTCACCCTTATCTTGGGAGAGCCTTTTTAAAAATGCCGAGAGAGGGAATCGGACCCCCCACGCCGGCCTTTTCAGGGCCGCGCTCTACCACTGAGCTATCTCGGCTTAAAATCTTTATACTTTGTATATTGTACACAAATTACTTAAAAAGAAAAGGATAAATATTTAAAAATTTATCTTACCCCAGTAATCACTTTTACAAAAACATCTTGAGCTAGCTCCATGTTAGGAAAGCAATATTTACGCGCACTAACCCTAACCCGAGTTGTAGCCTGGGTCATACGGATCAACTTAATCGTTACTTTACTAGACTGGGCTCCCAACTCAATAATGCCTAAATCAAAATTTTCAGACTGAATAATTCCATAAGTTTTAGAAACAGCCAGCGCTGAATCCCAAAGAGCTTCATATTTCTTATCTGTATCTCCCTGAACCGTATCGTGACTTACCGCATAAGCGCCTAAACCTCCGGCTGCGGCTCCGATAATCAAAGTCGCACATCCGCAAACCAACGGAATTAACAATATCGCCATAACAGATATAAATTTACTTTTCACTTCATCTCCTTTTTAGATTTAGAGAAAACTTTACAAAAACAAAAAACAGTAAAACTAATTATAACTCCCCAAGATAATAATAAAAAAACCCAGCCTTCTAATCTCACTATTTACCCCTTATTTTAATTTTCTACGCTGCCAAGCAATTTTTACTAAAATTGCCAATACAATAAATAAAAATAGCAATCCCAAACGTGTTCCCAAAATAAACGGCTTATTTACACTAGCCACCCCTTGCATCATTATTTTAGGTAACCACTCCTGCACAAACCACATCCCTAAAATAATAAATAAAAATAACGGAGTAATATATTTGATAATAAATTTATAAACTTTGGGAATCCTCATCTCTGACCCCTGATGAATCTCTTCCCAAGCTCGATTCATCCCAAAAACCCAAACAAATAAAATAATCTCAATAGTCGCAAAAACCACTAAAAAAAAAGTACCTCCCCAAAAATCTAATTCATCCACTACCCCTCGACTTAAGAAAAATATTGCCGGTTGACACAATATAAATGAAGCCACGGCAAATATCGAAGCTGCCTTTTTACGATTAATATTAAACTCATCTTCTAAAAATGCTACTGCTGGTTGAGCCAATGAAACCGAAGATGTAATGCCTGCTAAAAATAATAGAAAAAACCAAAAAAACCCAAAGATTGCCGCCATTGGCAATTTATTTAAAACTAATGGCATCGTCACAAAACCTAAATTAAATACTCCTGACTGCGCAATCGCTTTAATATCTACCGGACCAAAAAATACAAAAGCTGCCGGGATCACAATACTTGCTCCTAAAATCACTTCAGCAAACGCATTAGTCATTGCCGCTGTAGCCCCAGAAAGTACTACATCATCAGCTTTTTTCAAATAGCTGGCATAGGTAAGAATTACCCCTATTCCCACGCTTAAAGTAAAAAATATTTGGCCAGCCGCTTCTAACCAAACTTTGGCTGATTTCAACGCCGAAAAATCCGGATTCCATAAAAATCCAAATCCCTGGTTCACGTTCCAATCAGGTCGACTTAAATCCGGAACTCCCAACGTCATCACCCTAATCATCAACGCTATAGCAAAAAGAAATAAAAGCGGCATCGCCCATTTACATAATTTTTCTATGCCACCTTTAATTCCGTAATAAATTACCCAAATATTTAATAAAAAAGTAACTAAAAAGAAGATGTAAGCTGTGCCAATCCCATTAAAATATTGATTTTTTTCTAGCCCTTGAAAGCCGGCCAAGAAACTGCGCATCGCATTTTGATCAACTAAAGCTGTATATTTACCGGTTAAAGCAAAAAGACTATACGCCAAAGTCCATGATTCAATAAATATATAATAAATAAAAATAACTAGCGGTCCAAATATTCCAATAACTCCAAAATATTTGATAAAACGATTTTTTTGCCAAAGACTTTGAAAAATTCCCGGAGCCGTCCCATGTTCAAAACCTCCACCGTAACGACCCAAGGTCCACTCAATCCACATCAGTGGAATTCCCAAAAGTAAAAAAGAGATAAAATAGGGGATCATAAAAGCCCCGCCACCGTTAGCCGCAGCTTTAGCCGGAAAACGCAAGAAATTACCCAGGCCAATCGCTGAACCAGCAACGGCCATAATAATTCCCAAGCGGGATCCCCAGTTATCTCTTTTTTTTCTTTCCACCATGAAAAACTTACTTACATACTTTTAATTGCTTCGGCAATTACCGGCAAGATACCTTCTGCTTCTTCTTTAGTTAAACGACCCAGTTTTGCAAAAGCATACTCACCATTCTTATCTTTTATCTCTCTAACAATTTGAATTTTTTTAGGACCATTGTTATAAGAATATACGCTAACTACAACTTTACCTGAATCATTCTCCCAAAAACGAGTAAAAACTTGTGCATCTAAGCTGCTATCATAAGGCATTGCGCTACCTCCATATTAGAACTTCTTTCCGTGTCGATAAGGCCGAGTTTTATTATACTCGATTTTTTTTAATAATGCTTTCTCTAAATCTATTTTACGCGACCCGCAGTAATCAAAAATGCGAATACAGCAATCCGCCAACTCTTCGGCTAAATTATTATCTTTATCGTGGCTACGCATCGCTTCTAAAGCTTCTGAAAGTTCAGAATGCATTAAAGCAATTAATTCCCCGTCATTACGTTTTTCTTCCCACCAGCCTTTGCTTTTGGCTACCCGGTGGCACTCTTTAATTAGATCATTAATTGACGACTTCTTCTTTAACATCAGTGATATTCTCCATTTTAGCTACTTTAGGGGTTAGCGCACTAAAGATTCGATCAGCAATCACCTCTTTAGCATACGTGCTTGGACTAGAAACTTCAATTAAAGTATTACCATCTGAACCTTCAGTAAAAAATATACCTACCGGAGTAGTATCAGTCTGCGAAAGATAGATAGCGATCATCTTCTTATCCAGAGCTTCTGCATAAATATACGATGTTGTTTCGATATTATCTATCACTATCTTCTGAGTTAAAATATCTTTAACTTTGGAATAACAGCTTTGGTAATCTAAAGCAAAGGATTTTTTTAAAGCACCTGGACGCCCATCCTCTAAAATTTTTGTCGAAATTCCAGCAAAACCTTTACCCATCTCTTTAACTGTTGCACACCCCCATAAAACAGAAATTAAAAAACAAGTTGTTATTGTTAAAATAAAACGCAAACTATTCTTCATAGATATCCTCCCAAATTAACTATTCATTAATTAATTGTTTAATCTCATCTAAATGCTTACGCGCTTCAGCTTCACCGCGGCGGGCAAACTCATCGGCTTTATGTAGCTCTAACCAAAACAAACCGGTAGTATCCGGATGTAAAACAATGTCTGCCAACTCCCCTTCACGCCGAGCAACTTCCGATTGCAAAACCTCAACGCTACTAAAAATAATATCAACAATATTTAAATTCAAAATACCCTTTAACCAACTAAAAAAATTAAAACCTTTTTGCAACTGATTAGCTTGACCAACCGCAGGAATAGTTTCTTTAAGCCTAGCCAGCTGTTTTAAAATATCTTCCCGCGATGGAGTAACATTAACGGCAATAATCTTTCTAATCCCCATCTGCATCAAAGGCTCAGTCGGTAGAGGATAAGTTACCCCTCCATCAAAAAGGATCTCTTCTTTAAATTTAAAAGGTGCAAAGACCCCCGGCATCGAACAGCTGGCCATTATAGCATCAACCAGCAAACCTTTATCAAAAATTTTTGGTTCTTTTTTGTGCACATTGCTAGCAATTATCTTTAAAGGCAACTTTACATCATAAAAAGTTTTATCCCCGAACTGCTTTTTTAAAAAACGGTACAACTTATTACCTTTAATAAAACCAAAACGCGGGAAAGTTATATCAATTAATCCCCAAATGTGCTTAGGCTCTTTAAATTCTCTAATAATATCTAGAATTTCACCGCTACTTTTACCAATTGCCCAAAGACTAGCAATTAAAGAACCAATACTAGAGCCAACGATTGTATCGATGGGTATCTTTTCTTCTTCAATAACTTTTAACACCCCCACATGACAAAAACCATAGCCCACCCCTACCCCTAAAACTAAGCCAACCTGACAATCACCGAGGTTTCTAGCGATTCTTCTCACCGCTTTAGAGTATTCACTATCCGGTTGATCGATAATTTGCCGATCAGGAGCTTGAGATTCTATTTTAGGAATAGTGGCAAAGATATCCTGGCCTAAAATATCCAATTGATCGCTATGATTAATTTTGGCCAATTTATATTCATTAACAATAGTAATAATTTTTTTCGCATCAAAATTAAAATCATTCTCTAAACGACTAATTAAATTGTTGGTACGCTTTAAATCTAAAGGATCCGGACTAGTCAGGATATGGATAAGATCGGACTGGTTGAGGATGGTAATCATAGCCTGATCCATCGCCACAGGCAAATCTAAAATAATATAATGATAATCATTCACCAGAATGCTAACTATCTCAATTAATCTTTTAAGGCAAGCAGGATTATTCTCCTGATAATAAAAACAAAATAAGTCTATACCAAAGCTACTTTTTAAAAGATAGTCTTTTGGTAAAGTATAGATATCCGAAGCAGTGGATAAATCAAAGATTGGCGGTTGCTCTATCCCCAATTTAGCCGGTAAAGAGTGTGGTCTACCGCAAGGCAAGATATCTAAAATAATCACTGATTTATGCGTTTCGCGATTTAAACTTAAGCCCAAATTTAAAGCATAAATAGTTTTCCCCGCTTGAGCATAAGAACTAAAAATAGAGATAACTGTGCTTTCAAAGATTTTTTTCTGATGCACATCTTTATGTTTAAGGCGTCGACTTAACGTCCGACTTAAATCAATTGCCAGATGAGGAATTTTTTGTAAAACATCATCAAAATCTTCTTTTTTAATTACCAAAATAACACAATCGTTAATCGCTTCACTAGTCACCGAGTGCGCTTCACTAGTTAACAATGAAATAATCCCAAAATATTTACCGCGATGTAAATACTCTAAAACTGATTGCTTGCCATTTTGATCTTTGGTATAAATCTGCACTCGGCCAGAGATAATGCAATAAAAAGCGCAAGGGTTAGCCCCTTGCGCATAAATAATTTGCCCCTTGCGATATTCAACGATCTGACTTTTAGCGTTAATTATTGCCAGCTGGCCTTTACTTAGACCAGCAAAAAAAGGTAATTCTTTTATAATAAATTCTTTATCTTTGGGATTCACTCCGCACCTTCTTCTTTATTCGCTACCTAACCCGCACCTCTTAATATATAAATACAAAGAAGATGCGGGGTTCATTTAAATCTCATTATCCTTGGCCACTTGCGCTAATCTCTTAGCGCTGTCTCTAATTGTCCGTTTTTGATTTTGATAATCTATATGCACTAAGCCAAAACGAGGAGCAAAGCCTTGTGCCCACTCAAAATTATCAATCAGCGACCAATAAATATAACCCAATACATTGACTCCTTGATCCATCGCCATACCCATCTGCTCTAAATGCTCATAGATATAATCCCATCTTAGACTATCATCTTCCGTACAGATTCCATTTTCAGTAATCATAATTGGTAAATTATATTTTTTAAGCGCCATTAATAATTTATACAAACCTTGCGGATAAATATCCCAGCCTAAAGAATTTTTTCGCAATGGAAGATGGTTGTAGCTGCAAGTATCTAACAATAAACTTCTAATCTTGAAACTACGTACGTCGGCTAAATTCCTACCGTAATAATTAATCCCGATATAATCTAAGGTTTTGCGACGCAGGAGCGCTTCAATAAAACAAAGATTGTATAATTTATGACGCAGATACAAAGCAATTTTATTTTTTAAAGTAGGAAAGCAAATCTCAAACGCCTGCAAATTGGCGGAGATACTTACCATTGGTTGAAGCAAAGATCTTTCTTGATAAATTTTATGAATCAGCCGATAGGCTTTAACATGGGCTCTGGCCATGTTAATGGTCACCTGGGCTGTCTGAATTAAAGAATTTTTTTTAGGAGGCCAAACCCCTAAAAGATAAGCGTGTGAAGAATAAATGAGTGGCTCATTAATCGTAATCCAAAATTTTACTAGCCCAGAGAACTCCCTAACTACTTTATCTACAAAACGCAAAAAATATTTTTGTAGTTTAGCTTTAGTCCAACCACCTTTTTGACTAAACCAAACCGGATTAGTAAAATGATGCAAAGTAACTACAGGTTCTAAGCCTTGACGTTTTAACTCTAAAAGTACTTTACGGTAATGCTCAATCTCAACGGTATTAAATTTACCCTCCACTGGCTCAATGCGACTCCACTCTATAGAAAAACGGTGACAATTATGGTTAAGCTCTTTAGCAATAGCAAAATCTTGTGGATACAGTTCATAGTGACAACAAGCATCACCAGAGGCTTCTTTTAAAGCACCACTTTGTTCAGCTAGCCACCAATCATTATAAATATTTTGACCTTCGACTTGATGAGAGCTAGTAGCTGCTCCCCATAAAAAATTACGCGGAAATTTCTTCATATACGCTCATTATAGCACTACAAAAAAGAAAATCCCAATATAAAAATATTGGGATCTTCTTTTAAAACAAATTAAAACTATTTATTTACCTTTTAGCAGGTTCAGTTACCCCGCTAAGATACTTACTTAGCACTTCCCAGGTCTTAGGACCAACTTTACCATCTGCCTTTAAACCATTGGCAGCTTGAAAATCTACAATCGCTTTTTTACTCTTTGGTCCGATCTTTCCATCGATACTACCAGCATAGAAACCGGCGTTCTTTAAAGCAGTTTGTATCTCCATTCCTGCAGGTTTATAGGGACCTTGCGGAGGAACGGGTACCACTTCTTTAGTGGAAACTACCGTCGGTACAGCTAAAGCTTTAACATCTTGTGCTTTTAAATCTGTTGCCATTACTACTGGCGTACTAGGAGTGCTTAAAGATTCCATCGTAATCGGCTGTAACTCTTCTACTTCTTGTTTCTTACCACAACCAGATAATCCTGCTAATACTACCACTGCCACTACTAAACTTAACCATTTCTTCATTCCTATCTCCTCTCTAATTTATAATTATGACATTAAACTAATTAAAATAAAAACACATTGCAACTGATTAACCTTGATTTTAGCAAAATTTAAAGATTATGCAAATAAAATCTCTTTAGAGATCTTTTAAGCCAGGAAATATAAAATTAATTAAAGTAAACATCGCCAAACAAATTAATCCACAAAAAGAAAGGGCAGCTGAAACCCCAAATGATTGCGCCATACTTCCAGAGATTAAATTTCCAAAAGGCATAATTCCGGCAAAAGTAATCATAAAAAGACTCATTACTCTTCCACGAAATTCATCCGGTACATTAATTTGTAATAATGTATTCACGAGTGCAATCGGAATAACGCTAGTACAGCCAATCAAAGTTAAAGAAAACATCGACAATAAATAATTTTTAGATAATGAAAAAACAATTAATGAAAATGAAAAGAGAAACGCAGAAGCCACCAAAAGTCTACCCTTATATTTAAAATCTCCTAATCTAGCTAAAATCAGTGCTCCGATTAATGCTCCAAAACCTGCACTAGACATCAACACTCCTAAGCCCTTTACTCCAGCATGTAAAACATTACTCACAAAAACCGGCATTAAGATAACATAAGAAATACCAAAAAAACTCATCGCTGCTACCATACTCACTAAAGCTAAAATTAAAGGATGGCGACTAATAAAAATTAAACCGTCTTTTAAATCTTTTAAAGCAGAATTATTCTTGCGCACGATCCCATTTTCAAATTTAATATAAAAAAGGGCAATGATCACCGCGAAAAAACTAAAACCATTCAAATAAAAACAGCCACTCATTCCAATCACCGAAATTAATACACCCGCAATAGCTGGGCCAATAATCCGCGAAGAATTAAAAGATACAGAATTTAATGCAATCGCATTAAACAAATGTTTCTTACCCACCAACTCCACCACTATCGACTGCCTAGCCGGAGCATCAAAAGCCATCACAATTCCATTCAATAAAGCAATTGCCATAATTTGTATAGCCGTAATCAGTTTAAACTGGGTTAAAATCGCCAATAAAAAAGCTAATAACATAAAAGAAGCTTGTGTAAAAATTAATATATTTCTTTTATTTATCCGGTCAGCTAAAACCCCGCCAAATAAAGAGAGCACAAACATAGGAATCGAACCCAAAAAACCCACCACTCCTAAAAGAAATGCTGATTTAGTTAACTCAAAAACTAACCAGCTCTGAGCAACCGTTTGTATCCAGGTACCAATTAAAGACACAAACATACCCAGCCAATAAATACGAAAATATTTTACTTTTAACGAGGAAAACATTACTTGAACTTTCTATTTAGAAGGGACAGCCAATCTTTGGCGAACCAGATCACTAACGGTTTTACCATCCGCTTTACCACCGATAGTCACGGCTAACTCTTTCATTAAACGACCCATGTCCTTCATTCCATTGGCTTGTGTAGCCACTACCGCTTCTTCAATTAAACGCTTAATCTCTTCCACGGGCATCTCTGCCGGCAGATAACTTTTAAGAATTTCTGATTCTTTTTTTTCTTTTTCAGCAGCATCTAGGCGACCACCATTAGTAAATTGTTCAATAGAATCCTGACGTTGTTTAATCTGCTTCTTTATCACCGTAATAATCTCGGCATCATCCAATTTATCTTTTTTCTTAGTGGTAGCTAAATTAAGCATATCCGCCCGTAAAAAACTTAATACTGAACTTTTTAAAGCATCTCGAGATTTCATCGCTTCTTTATAGTCTTGGAAAATTTTCTCTACTAACATGTTTACTCTCCCCCTTTTTTGTTAGGCTCAATCTTTAATATATATTTAACTAAAAAGAATATCACCAGAGAAATAGTTAAAAAATCAATAAAAGCAGCAATAATTAAACCAATCTTAAAATTAATCTTCCAAACGTGTAAAACTGCCTCTTGCCATTTATTACCTGGAAGAATAACTTCTAAAACTGGCATGACTAATCCTTCGACAATCATCGTAATTAATTTAGCCACTGCCTGGCCCATCACGATACCTACCGCTACCCCGACTACCGCATAAGAACGAATAAATTTTATAAATTCTTCGCGTACATCTTTCATTTTTCCCTCACTAATTAACCATTTAAATTAAAATAAGAAACAGTCTTTAAATTTAGCCAATCTTTTTTGCAAATCCATCATGGTAAGTTTACTGGTCCTAAATAATCCAAAGTCCTCAACATTAAAAGATGCCGCTACGGTTCCATAAGCCAGCGCTTTTTTTATCGTTAAGGAATTAATCTTACCCGCTTTGACCAGATATCCCATAAAGCCCCCAGCAAAGGTATCCCCTGCACCCGTCGGATCAATTACTTTCTCAACTGGAAAAGCCGGCAATGAAAAAATAAGCCCGTTAGCGGTATAAAATAAAACCCCGTGCTCGCCTTTTTTAATTAAAACCATTTTAGGGCCAAAAGAAGACAGGCGCTTAGCAGCCTTAATTAAGTTACTTTCACCGGAAAGATCTTTAGCCTCCTGATCATTAGCCACATAAATATTAATATGTTTAAGTAATTTAATTAATTCTTTGCGCTTAGTATGAATCCAATAGTTCATACTATCTAAACCCACCAATTTTGGCGAGTGCATTTTACGCAAAAGTTCTTCTTGAATATTCGGATCAACATTAGCCAAAAATATATTCTCAATTTTACGCTGCGCCTGCGAGATCTGTGGTTTAAATATGGAAAGCACACCTAACTGTGTATTTAAAGTAAGTGCAGAATTTAAATCACCCTTATATTCCCCTTCCCAGCGAAAAGTTTTTCCCTTATCCACAATTAAAGAACTTATATTTAATCCTTTATCCCTTAAAAAAGTAACATGCTTTTTAGGAAAATCACTGCCCACAATCGCCGTTAAATTTACTTTAGTAAAAAGGCGAGCCGCCATCGAAAAATGTGCCGCTGATCCACCCAGCAATTCTTTGTGCTGACCAAAAGGGGTCTTCACACTATCTAATGCCACGGTACCTAAAACAATTATACTCAACTTTAATTCCTCCTAATTTTGCGATTCTGCAAATATTTCTGAAAAAAATAAATTAACCATACCGAGCCTAAAGAAATCAAAATACTGGCCAAAACGTCAATTACATGGTGCACGCCGACGTAAATTCTAGAAAAGCCGACCCATGCAGCTAAAACCAAAAACACAAAACCCCAGCCTCGACTAAAAGCAAAAACTATTCCCGCAATTGCAAAAGCTAATAAGGTATGGTGCGAAGGAAAACCATTATCCGCAACATGATGAATCAGTGGCACAAAATTTCCCACTACAAAAGGACGCGGATTATAATAAAGATGCCCGGCAAGCTTAGCTACAATAATCACTAATGGCAAACAGAAAACAGCAAAAATTAAAATGTCTTTTTTCTTTAAATTATTTTGTAATAAAAACCAGATTAAAGCAAACCCCTGCATAAATTTAATTAAATATTTTGCCCCAAAGATAAAAATTGTATCAATCATATTATTGATGCTCCTCTAAAAACTTTTGTAAATCTTTAGCTAAAGGTGCTTCTATAGTCACTAGTTTTGCCGTTTGTGGATGCTCAAACTCTAAATGTTGAGCATGTAAACAAACTCTTTTGGCCCGCAAAGCAAAATCTTTACGAAAAACAAATTTATCTTCCCCAACCAGAGGATGACCAATTCCTTTAAAATGAATACGAATCTGATTAGTTCTACCAGTAACCGGAGAGATCTCTACTACACAATAATTACTTTTTTGTTCTATAATTTTATATTTTGTAATCGCACTCTTACCTTCAATCGCTACGCTAATCGTTCCTTGAGCATGCGCTAATTTTCCGTGCACAAAAGCAAAATACTTTTTACTAACCTGGCGATTTCTAAAAGCATCCGCCATTTTAGCTTCTATGGCTTTAGATTTAGCATAAATAACTAACCCGGAAGTATCGCGATCCAACCGATGACAAGGATAAAGCTGATAAACTAACCCTCTGTCTTTAGCGTCTTGATTTAAAATACTGGTTAACGTGCGCGATTCATTTTTTGGCGTCGGTACGCATAACAAGCCCGCCGGCTTGTCTACAATCAAAAGATAATCATCTTCAAAAACAATCGGAATATTCACCCAGCACCTTCTCTTTATTCATCTAACCCTACATCTTCTATATTTAAATATCAAGAAAGTGCGGGGTTCATTAAATAATCTTTAACATCCGTTCAATCGCTAGTTTTGCCTTTAGGCGAATTTCATCGCTCACCTTCACTTCATCCTTAAGCTCTTCTATGGCCCAAAGTACTTTTTCTTGCGTCGTACGTTTCATATTTGGACAAACTGCCCGTTCGCTAGCTAAATAAAATTCTTTTTCCGGATTATCCTGTTTTAACCGATAGACTAATCCTGCCTCTGTACCTACAATAAATTCTTTGGCCGGATTTTCTTTAGCATATTTGGCCATTAAGCTAGTAGATAAAACAACATCGGCTAAAGCCAATACTGCTGCTGGAGATTCCGGATGAACCATTACTTTAGCCTGGGGATGAAATTTTTTTTCTTTTTTTAAATCTTCTGGCAAAATTTTAACGTGAGTCGGACAAAACCCATTCCAAGAAATTAATTTTCTTCCAGTTTTTTTAGAAACATAGTCAGTGAGATGCTTATCCGGAACAAAAATTATCTCTTTTTTATCCGCTAAGGCATTCACTACTGCCACCGCATTAGTCGAAGTACAACAATAATCTAGTTCTGCTTTAACTTCTGCCGAAGTATTCACATAGCCCACAGTAACTGCCTGCGGATGTTGGCTTTTAAGTTTTCTTAAATCATTAGCCGTCATCATATTGGCCATGGGACAGCCGGCTAAAATATCCGGCATAATTACCATTTTATCTGGAGACAAAATCGAAGCGGTCTCAGCCATAAAATAAACTCCACAAAAAACAATTACCTTGGCATCGGTTTTTGCTGCTGCCCGCGATAGCTCCAAAGAATCGCCTCGAAAATCGGCAATATCTTGAACTTCAGGTAATTGATAATTATGCGCTAAGATCACCGCGTTGCGTTTTTTCTTTAACTCTTTAATCTTAGCAACTAACGCTTTATCTTCCTTAATCATTTTAATCAATAACCTTTTGGATTATCCCTCCACCTAAAACAATATCTTTATCGTAGAAAACTGCTGATTGACCCGGAGTTATTGCAAACTGCGGCGTTTTAAAAATTACCTTAAAACCTTTTTTATCCAAAGAGACAATCGCCGGCATTTCTTTATGATTATAACGTATCCTTACCTTTATCTCAATCTTCTTTTTAAAAGGTTTGCCTAAAAAATGTCTTTCTTTTATAATAAAACCTTTTTTATAAACATCTTTTCTTTTGCCCACTACAATCTGATTATTTTTTACATCCATCTGACTAACGTATAATGGATAGGCTTTGGCTACCCCTATCCCGTGGCGCTGACCAATTGTATAAAAGGGCATTCCTTTATGTTCCCCCAGAAGATTACCCTGTTTATCAACAATTTGACCCGGTTTAACCTTTTTTAAATCTCTAGATTTAATTAAATCACCGGGTTTACCGTCTGGCAGAAAACAAATCTCCTGGCTATCTTTTTTTTCAGCCACATTTAATCCAAAATCCTTAGCCATCTCCCTAATTCTTAATTTCGTAAAATTCCCTAAAGGGAAAATTATTTTCTTTAGCTGCGTTTGATTTAAACGATATAGAAAATAAGACTGATCTTTTTTAAGATCTTTGGCTTTTTTAAGAAAATATCCCTGTTTAGATTCTACAATTTTAGCGTAATGACCGGTAGCTAAAAATTGCGCACCTAAGTTAAGAGATTTTTTAAGTAAGATTCCGAATTTTATAAATTGATTACAACGTACACAAGGATTGGGAGTGCGACCGTTTAGATACTCTTGATAAAAATCTTCAATCACATCACGCTTAAAATCTTTATCTAAATTTATTACATAATGCCTAATTCCTAATTTCTGACAAACCCGGCGCGCATCCTCAATTCCGGTTAAGCCACAACAGCTAGGTCTCCTACCGTCTTTCTCTGCCAAATTAAAGCACATGGTCAGACCGATTACCTCATGGCCCTGCTTCTTTAACAAAGCTGCGGCTACCGAAGAATCCACTCCACCACTCATGGCTACGGCAACAAATTTTTTCATCATACTCCATTATAACGTAATTTTAACAAAAAGGGCCCAGCATTTTATTGCCGGGCCCTTTTCTTGATTCCTGTAGAGGTTATAACTTCACTACTTTAGTAGCTTGTTCACCTTTAGGACCTTTTTCAATTTCAAACTCAACTTCTTGGCCCTCCTCTAAAGTTTTATAGCCTTCACCCTGAATCGCAGTGTGATGTACGAATACATCTGCACCATTCTCAGGAGTAATAAAACCATAACCCTTTTGATTGGAAAACCACTTTACTTTACCTTTTGCCATTTTCTCTGCTTCCTCCTTTCCACTGATATTATAACAAGCAAGAAAATAAAAAACCGTAAGGTGTGTTATTCTTTCCCCTTACGGTAAAAAAGACTTCTACTCCCTCGCTCACTACATTGTTAATTTTATAATATTTCTTTCTTTTGTCAACTATATTTTATCTATAACTTTAAGATTATAATATCCCAACACCTTAACTTTAGCGCTAGATTTACCTACTAACCAATCATGATATTTACGCATAAAACGATCATGATTAAGCTTTTTGTCCCACTGATAAACTGAGGCATATTGATTCTTATAACCATAACGCTGCATCGTAAAATACGCCTTAAAACCTTTGGCTTTTTTCGTATAGCTAGCCCACATTAAGCTATCTTTGCGATACTTTGCTACTTCTTTTGGCTTGATTTCAAATAAAACGGTATGTATAAACATAGGTCCTTTCTTTTATGTCGCAGGTTAAGCCATTATATCTTATTAACTAGCAAAGATAAATACTTTCTACCATTCTAATCTAAAACCCGCCTCATAATATCTACCAGGCTGAGGGATACCGGCGATATCCTGATATCCTACATTTAAAAGATTGGTAGAATTTAAAAACAACTTAGAATTTTTATTTAAATTATAATTTAGTCCCACATTCATAAGTAACCATCCATCTCGAGATGGACGCTTCTTATAAGTAAAATCGATTACCTGCTTTCCGAATGGAAAATTAAAACTAAACACTGTACTCACTAAATGCTTAGCATAATTAGTCCCATACTTATATTGATACCCCTGATTATCGATGCTTTTATCCGTATAAATATAATTAGCATCTAAACTAAGTAGTGAATTAATTTCTTTTTTTAAAGCACATTCAAAACCAAAAACATTATCCCGCGTAAAATTACGTGCCTGCCAAAGCTGCGTGGGATCAGATCTCACCCAATCAATCATCCCTTGCTCTTGCCGTAAAAATAAAACTAAATTTGAAGAAAATCCCTCCTGCTTATACTCGATCCCCGCTTGATAATTCCAAGTTTTTTCCACGGTTAAATCAGAATTTCCTACCGTAGTTGAATCACTATAATAAAGTTCCGTAAAAGATGGTAGACGTAAATTTCTAGAGATCCCAAAGTTTAATGCCGTCTGATCGGTAAATTTATATTTAGCACTCACTGAGCCGGTGCCAACATTATTATAATTTGAAAAATCGTCCCAGCGAAAAGAAAACCCAAGATCCCATTTTGGACCAAACTGCAAGCTATCATCTAAATAGATAGCCTGATGATCGCGCACATGGTTACCTAAATTAGTTGAGGTAATCCTCTCCTGACCATACTCCAAGCCCATCCCTACTTTACCTAATAACCCCGCCTGTTTCTGAAAATAAATACTTGGGGTAAACATATCATTACGATGACTATTGAAACTATCTACTGTTTCTTTAAGTTGAAATTTATCATAATGACGGCGCCAAATAAAATTTGGCTTAATCAATAAACCATCGCTATTTAAAGATAAACCACTATTGACTAAGTATGTTTTCGTCCATTCCCTAGAGTCAAAACCCATATTCGGGGTATAAAAATCATACGCCCCAAAAGATTTCTCCTGATAGCCGAAATTATTCTCCCAAACTCCTCCATTAGGCAGATCCAAATATGCACCCAAGAAAGTGGTAAATTTTTTAAAATCCGTATCATCAACAAATCCATGCGACTGCGCATCTTCTACAGAAAACCTTAAACCCAAATTATTCAACTTATCGCTGATACTAAATAACCCGTAACCATTACGATTATTTCCGGCGGCAAACTCCCAAGCTATCTTTCTTGCTTGCGGCGCCACTAGGGCAAAATTAATTGCCCCACCAATGGCATCAGCACCAAACAAAGAAGAACTGGCTCCAGGAATCACTTCAATTTTTTTAATATCTTCTTTGGTAAAATGTATATAGGAATTAAAATGACCGGTTTGCGGGTCATTTATTCTTTGATCATTAAGCAGAATTAAAACTTGCTGGAAGGTTGAGCCACGCAAAGAAAAATCGGTTTGAATACCACTGCGTAACGACCGCGTTTGCAAATCTACCGGCAGATCACTAAGATTTTCCACGCTAGATTGATAATTAAATGCACTATCTTGGGAAGAATCCGTAGAAAAACTATTCTGGAGGAATTGTTTTTGCTTAGTAATAACTAATTTCTCTAAATCTTGAGAGTCTTGGGCAAAGGAAAGAGTGGTTACGGCAAAAATCAACGCAAAAACAATAAAAAAACCGCATCTCTTTATATTCTGCATAAAACAATTATAAAGAGCGCAGCCTAACTGTCAACTAATAATTTATTTAAGGTTTACATTTACCGGCAGTGCATTAGATCCCCGCTACTCACTTTTATCATCACTCCGGAATCCTTGCGAATCAGCAATGCTCCGTCAATATCGATATCTTGCGCCATCCCCTCAATATGTTTATCCTGGCAGTATACTTTAACCCGCTTACCCAAAGTAAGCCCAAAATGACGCCACTTCTCTACAATGGCCATATTCCCTTTTTTCTCTAATAAAAAATAATTCTCCTCTAATCTAAACAAAAGCTCCTGTAATAGCGTTACCCGGTTAACCGGTTGATCCAGCTGCTCTCTTAATGAAGTGGCTTGAGCAATTAAAGACTTCTTATCGTTATTCACATTTAGACCGATTCCGATGACAATAAAATTAACTTTATCTACTTCAGCGTTCATCTCCGTTAAAATTCCGGCTAATTTCTTATTATGAATTAATACATCATTGGGCCATTTAATCTGACTATCGATATCGCAAACCTCCTTTACCGCTTCACAGATACTCACCGCACTCAAAAGAGTTAAAATTGGTGAAACCGCTGGGGCAATCTTTGGTCTTAGAATTAATGAAAGGTAAATTCCTTTATATTTTGGCGAAGACCACTCTCTACCTAATCTGCCTCTGCCTTTAGTCTGTGATTCCGCTAATACCAAAGTTCCGCTAGCTGCTCCCTGCATCCCCAACTCCATCGCTAAATTCATCGTAGAATTTAAATAATCAAAATATTTAATTTTTTTACCGATAAACTTGGTGCGTAGATTACGTAAAACTTCAAAAGGAAAGAGCCGATCCGGACAAGACTGTAAACGATAACCCAAATGCGGCACTGCTTCAATTTCATAACCAGAATCTTTTAATTCCTGAATATGTTTCCACAACCCCTGACGACTAATCCCTAAATTCTTACTGATCTGATCGCCAGAAAGATAATCGTGTTCTTTACTTAGATAATCGAGTATTTTTTCTTTCACCCCGCACCTTCTAATTATTCATTAATCTTAAACCACCGCGCCTTCTAATATTATTCAAAAGAAGGTGCGGGGTTCATCTTTTTTTAAGATACTCTTCAAATTTACCCCAAAACGGATCCACTCTCGGATGTTCTAGCTGATATCTTTTATTGCCATCAATCACCTGCATCCCTTTAGACTTGGCCGTAACCTCACCCACAATACTAGCCGCAATCCCTGACTTTTCTAAAGCAACCACTATCTCTTTAGCTTTTCTAGGATTAGCCGTGGCTAATAAAGTTCCTTCGCTAATAGATTTAAAAGGATCCATATCAAAACACGCACAAACCAGCCGCACTTCTTCTGGAAGAATTATTTTATTTTTATCAATACACATCCCCACCTGACTATGTGCAGCAATTTCAAATAGACCGCCCCAAATACCACACTCCGTGGCATCATGCATAGCAGTTAGTCCACCCACAGAAGCTGCCACCAACGCATCTTTTATCGTCGACATCTGATAAAAAATATTCTGCGCGCGCTTCACAAAAGCCTTGCCGTATTTTTTTTCTAGAAATTTTGGGAAATAGGCTGACATTAAACCGGTGGTTTCAATTGCTGGGCCTTTAGAAACAATGATCGCATCACCCACTTTAGCACAAGGAATAATTAAATCTTTTTTCTTACCAAACCCAAAGACCGTCCCGCCACCGACCATAGGATAATTACACCCAGCATAACGTGCAGTATGACCGGTAACCACGCTAATTCCCAGTTTATTACACTCCTTGTGCACCGCATCCCACATGCGCACTAATTCATCCTGTGCCATTTCAGGAGGCAGATTTAAATCAATCGCCAGATATTTCGGAGCAATTCCACTGACCGCCACATCACTAGCAATAATATGCACCGCAAACCAAGCCGCTTTTTCAATTCCTAATTCTTTAGCAATAAAAAACGGATCCGTGGATAAGACCATTACCTGATCACCTAAATCCACCACCCCAAAATCTACACCATTCTGAGGCTTAACAATTACAGACTTATCCGGCTTGCCTAATTTATGATAAATATGCTGATTAAAAAAATCCGGATGGATTTTTCCGAGCTTTGGTAAGGATTTATTTTTCTTCATAGAGTGGGGACATCGCACGTAGTTTTTTAACCACGGGAGGTAATTTTTCTAACAGATAATCAATATCACTTTCGGTGGTCCAGCGACCCAGAGTTATTCTTAAAGATCCATGAGCAGTTCCATGATCTAAACCAATCGCTAATAAAACATGTGAAGGCTCTAAAGAGCTCGAGGTACAGGCTGAACCGGTGGAGCAAGCGATCCCCAGCATGTCTAGGCTTAAAAGCATCGACTCCCCTTCAATATATTTAATCGAAAAATTGACATTATTGGGTAAACGTTTAGTCGCGTGGCCATTAAGAATAACTTCGGGAATCTTTAAAGGAATCTCTTTAATTAATCTATCCCTTAAAGCACTTTGCAATTTAATTTCATCTTTCATATTCTTTTGACAAAGCTCAACTGCTTTAGCCAGACCAACTATCCCCGGAATATTGTGTGTAGAACCTCGTCTACCTCTCTCTTGGTCACCACCGCGCATAAAAGTCTCTAAACGTGTACCTTTGCGAATATACAAAGCACCCACACCTTTGGGACCATAAAATTTATGCGCCGCTAATGATAATAGATCAACATTGAGCTCATTTACATTTATCGGGATATGACCCACTGTCTGCACAGCATCCGTATGAAAATAAATTCCTTTTTCTTTAGCAATTTTTCCCAAAATTTCAATTGGCTGCAATGTTCCAATTTCATTATTAGCGTGCATAATACTAATTAGAATAGTTTTGTCGGTAATCGCCTTTTTTAAATCTTCCGGCAAAACTAAACCATCTTTATCCACTCCTAAATAAGTAACTTGAAAACCTTTTTTTTCTAAAAACTTTAACGGCTCGCTAATCGCATGGTGCTCAATCGCTGAGGTAATAATATGGTTGCCTTTTTTTTCTAAAGCATAAGCCACACCCATAATCGCATAATTATCCGACTCAGTTCCCCCAGAAGTAAAAACGATCTCTTCGGGTTTAGCGCCGATAAAATCTGCCAAAGTTTGTCGACTATCCTCTAGAGCTTTCTTAGCTTCTTGTCCATAGGCATGCAAGCTAGAAGCATTACCAAATTTTTCAAAAAAATACGGCTCCATCGCTTTTAAAACTAACGGATCAGTGGGTGTAGTTGCCGCATAATCTAAATATACTTTCTTCACCCCGCACCTTCTCTCTATTAATTAACTCTTACCCTACGCCTTCTAATGTCTAATTTAACGAAGGTGCGGGGTTCATCTCTTAATTACCTCATTCACCACGTTAGAAACAGGTTGTCGCAGACAACCGTAAATTATCTTTTTGCCTTGTTTCTAACGAGGTTCATACTACCAGTGCGATATCCTTCTAAATCTAATGTTATATAATTAAACCCAAACTTTTTTAAACGTTCGACAATCTGTTGGCGCTTATTAAACAATTTATTTAAATCTTGTTTACCGACTTCAATACGACAAAATTCATGGTAATAACGCAAACGCACTTGTTTGAAACCTAAACTATTGATATACTCTTCGGCCTGGTTGATTCTCCTCAATAATTTCGCGGTTATTTTAGTTCCGTAAGGGATACGCGAAGCCAAACAAGCTAAGCTTGGCTTATTCCAACTAGAAAGCCCTAACTTCTTACTTAATTTACAAATATCTATTTTCGTAAAACCCGCTTCAACTAACGGCGACTTAATTTTCAACTCTGCTTTCGCCAAACTCCCTGGACGATAATCACCTTTATCCGTTATATTACTGGCTTCAAAAACAAAATTTAATTTATTTTGTTTAGCAATCTTAATTAACTTTAAAAAGAGCTCTTTTTTACAAAAATAACAACGCTTAACCGGATTAGCCGTAAACTTTTTATTACTTAATTCTTGCGTTCTAATTACTTTAAGCTCTACCCCAATATCTTTAGCTAATTTCTTAGCTTTAACTAACTCACTTTTAGGATAAGTCTGGGAAACCGCGGTGACCGCTAAAAATTTATCCGGTGCAAGGGTTAACGCACAAACTTTAAGCAGGAGTGCACTATCCTGGCCGCCGGAAAACGCCACTATACATGATTTATATCTACCAATGATACGCTTAAGTAAATCTAACTTCTTTTGCAGAATCATTACTAAATTTATAACTATAAAGCGACGACTTCTTTAATTTCGGGAACTTCTTGTTTTAAAATCTTTTCAATCCCATTTTTTAAAGTCATGGAGCTCATCGGACAACAACTACAACTTCCTTTTAATTTTAATTTAACAATGCCATCCGGAGTAACTTCCACCAATTCCACATTACCACCGTCAGCCATCAACATCGGTCTTACTTTATCTAACGCTTTTTCGATTCTGTCTCTCATTTTGTCACCTCCCTATATTTGTCACTTATTCTACCATTACTCAAATTAGCCGCAACTTATTTTCTAAAATTTATGCTGAGCTAAATAACGAAATGCTCCTAATGCTGCCTTAGACCCCTCACCTGCGGCAATGATAATCTGCTTTTCTGGAACATTAGTTACGTCTCCTGCCGCAAACATCCCGGCAATATTAGTTTGATTACGTAAATTAATATTTATTTCGTTATACTCATTCTTTTCCACATTTTTAACAAATCCAGAATTAGGAATCAAGCCAATTTCCACAAACACACCCTCCACCGCTAATTCTTTTTCTTGGCTTTGATCTTTAATTTTAATAGCCCGCACAAATTTATCACCTAATACAGCGCTCACTTGATGATTATTCATAATTTTAACATTACTAGCTTCTTGCACCTTTTGCAGCATAATGGCATCACCGGCCAATTGGTCAGTAATATTAATCAAATAAATTTGTTTTGCAATCTTCATTAATTGTAATGTAGCATCCAGTGCGGAATTGCCTCCTCCAACTACGGCCACAACTTTATTGGCAAATAATGGACCATCACAAGTAGCACAATAAGTAAGCCCATGATTTTTAAATTCTTTTTCTCCTGCAACTTGCAATTCTTTTGATTTTTTGCCAGAAGCAATAATTACAGTACGCGCCTGATAATCGGCTTTGCTAGTTTTTATTAGAAATATGTCACCAGTTTTATCTACACTAAATATTTCCTCATTCTCTTTAAGTGGGATATTATATTTGTGCATATGTTCTTCGAACTTTTGTGTCAACTCCGGACCACTAATAAATTGATAGCCAGTATAATTTTCAATATCCCCACTCCAGGCAGTCTGACCGCCGATATCCACACTAATGACTAGAAAGTTTAATTTCTTTCTGGCCGCATAGACACTAGCGGTAATTCCCGCCGGTCCCGCTCCAATAATAATTAAATCATAAATTAGCATATTGTTAGAAAAATTTGCGGGTGGCTTGTGGGTGGTTTCGCAGCGCGTCATAGCGCAAGAAACTACCCCAAGACAGGACCCGCAAATTTATATCCCTAATAATTGTTTTATTTTTTCTTTATCAAATCCCACAATAATTTGCCCATCAATATCTAATACCGGTACACCCATCTGACCGCTCTTTTTAACCATCTCATCGGCAGCAACTTTATCTGCGCCCACATCCCAATCTAAAAATAAAACATTATTCTCTTTTAAATATTGTTTTACACGAATACACCAAGGACAAGTGAGAGTACTATAAACAATCACGCTTTTAGCCATATACGCCTCCTTATTTTTTTACTAAACCGGCTTTCTTAAATGATACGGGGCAAGATCAACTATCTCTTCAATCTCAATAGCAATAATATGTTTGGGGTGCGGCAAGCTAGCCTCAGGATGATGGCCACGCCCTTGTTCTTCATTTAAATTTTTAAGCAATCTTTTGGCAAGCCGAGAGGTAAGATTATCCTCCCAAATTTTAATCATCTCTTGACTAATGTCTTCCGACAAAATTTCTGCTTTTCCCTTCAAACAATACCCAATAAATTTATGTTCCTCAACCGCACTAATACTTATTTTTGCATTAAGTTTTACATTCTCACCCGTTACACCATGATAAGCATCAATTAAAAAAATCTTTCCCGCTGGATCAATTTTAACGATCGCTTTACAAGAGCTATGCGGAAAACCGTGCTTATCTATTGAAGAAACAATCACGAATCCCTGAGCATTAAGAAAATTAATTATTTCTGGTAATATTTTTTTCATTTTAAATGTTTAGCAAAATTACTCCCAAATTCAACACAGCTCTCTAATTCAACCTGATCAGGATTAAATTTAAAAGCAATACCTGGGAGAGGAAATTCCGCCCCGCAATTTTTTAGTATCTCCTGCATCTCATTAACTGAGCCACCAGCCCAGCCGTAAGAACCAAAGAAACTAATCTGTCTACCTTTAGGCTTAAATCCTTTAACTAGCTCTAAAAATGCCGCAATATTGGGCAACATATCATTATCATGCGTAGAAGAACCAAAAAGAAATCCTTTAGCCGATAACATTTGGGTAATTACTTCCGTACGATCGCTTTCGGCAATATTATAAAGCTTAACTTCAGTTCCCAGAGCAGTAATCCCTTGAGCAATTTTTCGCGCCATTTTTTCAGTTGCTCCCCACATCGTTTCATAAACAATCACCACTTTATTTTTGGTGGCCCCGCTGCTCCAAGAAACATAAGCATTAAGAATTTTACCCGGGTCTTTACGCCAAATAATACCGTGGCTAGGAGCAATCATTTTAATCGGTAAATTTAATTTCTGTACATCTTGAATTTTTTTAGCAATTATAGAATTTAACGGCCAGAGAATATTGGCATAATAAGCCTCTACCTCTTCCATTAAAGCACATTGATCAACTTGATCGTCGAATCTTTCCGCAGAAGCCAGATGTTGGCCAAAAGCATCATTAGGCATTAACAGCGCTTCCTGAGGACAATAAGTAAACATACTGTCCGGCCAATGCACCATCGGAGCTTCAATAAAAGTAAGGGAGCGTTTACCTAACTCTAATTTATCCCCAGTCTTAACCGTTTGGAAATTCCAATCCTTATAATAATGTCGGTATAGCCCTTCTTTACATTTAGCTGTACCGATAATTTTAGCCTTGGGACAAAGTGCCATTACTGCTGGTAACGCTCCGGAATGGTCAACTTCAACGTGATTGGCAATAATATAATCAATTTTTTCTAAAGGAACAATTTCACGAATATTGTTAATTAATTCTTCAGAAAACGGAGTATAAACAGTATCAATTAAAGCAATCTTCTCATCAATAATCAGATAAGCATTATAACTGGAACCTCTTTTAGTGGTATAAGTATGACCGTGAAAATTGCGCACATTCCAATCTACTACTCCCACTGAATAGATATCCGGTAATATTTTTATTGCTGCCATCTCTTCCCCCTTTATTTTTTCTACCTACTCACTCCTGCTTCTAATACCCCTGAAAATTTTCTAAAACAATTTTACTGCTTTCTAAATTTAATTCCTCAGCTAAAATCTTACGCATCGCCTCCACCATCTGCGGTGGTCCGCAAAGATAAAATTTTCTCTCTAAATAATCCGGAATTTCATCCTTAATTACTCCGCTATTAATTAAACCCACCCTACATTTAAAACCTTCTTCAGTTTCACACAAAACATGTGCCACTCTTAAAAGTGGATAACTTTTTGACATCGCATCGAAATCATCTTTAAAAACTATATCCCTGACCGAGCGATTAGAGTAAAGTAGCACCATATCGGTACCTAAATTTTTATCAACTACATATTTACAGATACTGCGGATCGGTGTGATCCCAATTCCTCCGGATAAAAAAGCAACTTTTGGTGCGCCTTCATCTAAATTAAATTTTCCAAAAGGACCCTGAATTTTAACCTGATCATTCGATTTTAATTCATTTAATATTTTAGAAAAATCACTTTGGGTTATTTTTTTTGTAAACTCTAAGTAACCTTTCTCGGTTGGAGAACTAGAAATAGAAAGATATCTTTTTAACTGAGGATTATCCTTAAGTGTAACCGAGATAAATTGACCGGCCTTAAATTCTAAGGTACTAGGAATTTCTAAGCGAAAACTCTTAACATTATAATTTCGCGCAATTACTTCTTTTATTCTTACATTAATTTCTACGGGCATATTTTTAAACTTTGAGTAAACCTTGCAGGATACTAAAAACTTCTGCAAAATTGACTGAATGAGTAATTTCACTAACTAGCTGGATATAACGAATACGATCATTTTTATCAATAATAAGTGTACCGCGAGTAAGTAGATTTAATTCTTTAATTAAAACCCCATAATTTAAACCAAAAGAGGTAAAGCGATAATCTGAAAGCACGAATTCATTCTTTATTTCATTCATCGAACAAAATCTAGCCTGCGCAAAAGGTAAGTCTTTGCTTACTCCAATAATTACTACATCAGCAGAAAGTTGTGCCGCATTTTTATTAAATTCTTTAACCTGTAAATCGCAAACTGGAGTATCTAATGAAGGGAAAAAATTAATTACTTTTATTTTGCCTTTAAAATCTGAGAGCTTAACCTCTTTTAGGTCCTGGGCTACTAATTTAAAATTATAAGCCCGCTGACCAAGCTTAATCTGTCTACCAGTTAGAGTTAGAGGATTGCCCTGAAAAGTCACTAATCTAGCCATGCTATATCTCCCTTTGCGCTTAAGCTACTTTTTCAAACTGGTCTTTACCCACACCGCATTCCGGACAAACCCAAGTATCCGGCAAATCTTCAAAACTTGTGCCAGGGGCGATTCCATTATCTGAATCACCATTAGCAGGATAATAAATATAGCCACAAACTAAACATTTATATTTACTCATCTTTTCCCCCCCCTATAACAATAAGAAGCGTTTAAATTTATTCAGCCTTATAAACAATTCCTTTATTCCCACCACATTTAGGACTAGCAGTTTTATTATTATCCTTAATAACTGCTACTTTTTCCGGCATCTCTCTGGTCCCCATACCATCTTTACCCATCATCATACCCATTCTTTTTTGCATCATACATTTCATCGGCATAGGCCCTTTAGCCATTCTATAAACTGCTCCAGAGAACATGATTAATGTAGCTAGCCAAATAAAACCCACTACCACATAACCAAAAGCTTTAAGTGGCTTTTCTTCAACTTTGCGCAACGTATAAAGAACAAAGAAACTTAAAGTTAACAACACTGAAATTGGAACAATTGCCAATAATGGAAACATTTTCATCATACACATATGCCCTCCTTTGTAGTTTTATTTCTTTAAAATCTGTTTTAAATCTTTCTCTGGCGTAGTAATTAATTTTAAATCAAATTTCTGTTGCAGAACGCCAAACACATTTTTACTGATGAACGCAGGGGCAGTTGGCCCGATATAGATTCCTTTAATATTAAGGTACAACAAACTCAAGAGTATAGCAACTGCTTTCTGCTCAAACCATGACAAAACTAAGGTTAGCGGCAGGTCATTTACTCCGCAATTGAACACTTTAGAAAGCGCTACAGCCACCTGAATCGCTGAATAGGCGTTATTACACTGTCCAATATCAATTAACCTAGGAATTCCTTCAATTTCACCAAAATCAAGTTTATTAAAGCGATATTTTCCACAAGCCAAAGTAAGAATTACACAATCCTTAGGCACTCTTTCAGCAAATTCTGTATAATAGTTGCGCCCAGGTTTTGCTCCATCACATCCACCAATTAAAAAGAAATGTTTAATTTTACCCGCTTTAACTAAACCGACAATTTTATCCGCCAATCCTAAGATTGCCGTATGATGAAACCCGGTCATAATTTTCTTACCCGGTGCCTCAGGTAAGGCTGGCAAAGACTTGGCTTTTTCAATCAAAGATTTGAAATCGCGAGATTTTAAATGTGTTGCTCCGGGAATACCTGTAATACCAATCGTAAACAATCTATCTAAATACGTTCCCTCTGGAGGAATTAAAACACAATTAGTCGTCGCTAATATTGCACCACTAAAAGTATTAAATTCTTTCTTCTGCTCCTGCCAGGCTCCACCATAATTACCTACTAAATGCTTAAATTTTTTTAACTCTGGATAACCGTGCGCTGGAATCATCTCTCCATGCGTGTAAATATTTATACCTGTTCCCTCTGTTTGCTTAAGTAATTCATAAAGATCTAATAAATCATGCCCAGTAATTAAAATTCCGGGACCTGCTTTAGTCCCAGTCTCTACCGCAGTCGGCACAGGATTACCGAATCTCTGAGTATTAGCTTTGTCTAACAATTCCATAACTTTATAATTAACTGCGCCGCATTTTAAAGCTAACTCTACATATTGGTTAAGATCAAAACTCACATTAGTGATCATTTTAAAAAGTGCTTCGTGCATAAAAGCATCCACCTCTTCATCATGCATACCTAACTGACGCGCGTGATAGGCATAAGCAGCGATTCCTTTTAAACCATATAAAAGTGTATCTTGTAAACTTTGAATATCTTCATTCTTCCCGCAAACTCCCACTTTAGTACAACCGGTACCACACGCTGTTTGTTCACATTGATAGCAAAACATTGAACACCCCTTTCAGTTTAGTGAAATTTGAGCACCCATAAAAATCTGGCGAAATCCTTGCGCTTCATGCAAGGACCCAAGTTCCAGAATTTAAGGTCTCTTCACCCCTTTTAATTGTTTCCATTTTTCTTCGCCAATACACTCCCTAGCTGCCTTACACCAATCCACGCAAGAGGGCAGCCTCTCTTTACAAATTAAATTTTTACATTTCGGGCAAGTTACTTTAATTTCATCAGAAAAAATCTCTGCCACATAACCGCACTTTACACAAGTTATGCTTTCTGCTTTGGCTAAACGTTTATCCTGACCCGGACATTGATTAAACATTAAAGTCTTTCTCCTTTGATACTAATAGTCGCTTCTTGAAAAAGTATAATTTTTCCTGAATTATTAATTGCCGCCTTAATTATTCCCACTAAACCAAAACAACAAGGCACTTCCATATGCGCATAGGTAACAGACTTAATTTCATTATTCGCAAAGATCTCTTCTAACTTTTGTTGATATAAAACTAAATCGTCCAATTTGGGACAACCTACTACCAACATTTTATCTTTTAATAAATCTTGATGAAAATTTGCATAAGCAAAAGGCACGCAATCTGCAGCAATTAAAAGATCTGTATTATTAAAATATGGGGCGTGTGTAGGTACAAGCCGTAATTGCACCGGCCATTGAGATAATTCTGAGCTAATATTTACATTATTTTTACTTTTCACAGCATCTTCTTTTCTAAGATCAACCACTCTTGATCCTGGACAACCCTGCCCCCGAGATTTACAATCCGATATTTCATCTAAAGAAATACTAATATTATTATCTTTTAAGAAATCCAATGCTTGTTTTAAATAAACAACTTCATTATGCTCCTTGAGATGACGCAAGTGAGCCTTAATTACATTAGCTCCTTGCTTTACGATATTAACCATAACTTTTTTCTCGTCATAAGCAACCGCTTCTCTCTCCTCAATGCTAATTGCTCCTTGTGGACAATGTCCCAAACAAGCCCCTAACCCATCACAAAACAAATCACTAATTAAACGCGCTTTTTGATCAATAATTTGAATTGCGCCTTCCGGACAATTTGGAATACACAAACTACATCCGTTACATTTGTTTTCATCAATAGTAATAATTTTTCTTTTAGACATATTTTCCTTAAATTAATGCAGCAATATTAATTTTTTTAAGCTGTTCCAACACACTATTCTCAATCATTTGGATTTTTTTTCTTAAAACACACTTTCCTCTATTCGGACAGATATTCTTCTTTAAAAAACACTCGCTTAACCCAACTTCTTTTTGAAAAATTTCCATTACTTGAATTACATTAATATTTCTAGGTAAAATTATTAACTTAAACCCTCCACCTTGTCCTTTGTAAGACTCTAAAATTTTTTCTTTATTTAATCGCTGAAGAATTTTTCGCATAAACGGACGCGGTACCCCTAACTTCTTGACTAATTCATCTACCGAGACTAAATCTTTTTGCTTAGAGATATAACAAATTGCTCTTAGCGCGTAATCAGTTTTTCTAGTAATAAGTTTCATTATCAACTCCAATAATTATAAAGACAATAGGTAGTTTATCGTCATGCCTAGGACAACCTACTACAGCCTTCTTTACAATGTGCTACCGGGCGAAGCATGTATTTAATAGTTACTGACATATTCTATCACCTCCTTCACAATGCTAAGGATACCACAATAGTATCATTTGTCAAGAAATAAAAACATTTTTTATCTCCAGATAAACCAAACAAATAAATAAGCTGCGGTTACGGCAACTAGAGTAAAAGGAATTCCGATCTTCATGAAATGCGTAAACTTAACCGGGTACCCTTCTTTTTTGAGTAAGCCACAAGCCACAATATTAGCTGAAGCACCAATCGGAGTAATATTTCCCCCTAAACTAGCGCCGATCAATAAACCAAACAAAAATAGCGAAGGATTAATCTGTAGCTTCTCTGACATAATCATCGCCACCGGTAACATTGCCACTAAAAATGGAACATTGTCAATAAATGCAGAGAGAATTACTGCAATAAATACTATCGCGGTATAGCCTATGAAAATATTTGTCCCCACCAAACCCGATAAATAATTTGCTAGAACTTGAATCCATCCGGTAAGCGAGATTCCTCCCACAATAATAAAAATACCGATTAGAAAAAAAGTCGTATCCCAATCTAAGCCTTTAAAACCGGCAATAATCGAAGTTTTATTAACAAACTTTTCCCAAATCAAAGCTAGAATACCAAAACCCATACAAAGCTGACCGGCTAAAGATGAAAAACTAGAATCAAAGAATGAAGAAAGTGCTAATAAAATAATTAAACTTACCAATAAAACTGTAGGTACCCAGCTTTTTACTTTTTCTGCTGGGATAAGTTGAGCTTTAGTTTTATGCTTCCTAAAGATAAAATAGAGTACAAAAAATGAAACAAAAGCTCCTAGCTCTACCGCAAAAAATATACTCGGTTTACCCTGATAAAAGAAAAAATCTCCAAAATTCATTTTAGTAAAACCACCCAAAAGCATACTAGGGGGATCCCCGATTAATGTCGCAGCCCCTTGCAAATTACTAGAGATGGCAATGGCAATCATCATGTTCGTAGGATTAACTTTTAGCTTCCTAGCCAAAGCTAAGGCAATCGGAGCCACAATTAACACCGTCGCAACATTCTCCACAAAAGCAGAGATAAAACCACTAAGCACACAAATAAATAAAATTGCCCAGGCCGTACTTTTAGCTTTATCTACCACAATTTCGGCAAAATAAGCCGGAACCCTACTTTGCATAAAAATATCCGCTAAGATCAATGTACCCACAAAAATCCCCATAACATTCCAGTTGATCGCTAGAAACGCATCTTTAAGGGATATGGCGCCGGTTAAAACTAATAAAAAACTCCCTCCCAACGCCACCAGAGTTCGCTTTTGCGGCAAGCAAACAAACAATAGGTAGGAAGTTACAAAAACAATTAAAGCAATAATTTTTGGAGTCATGTTTTAAATATTAACATAAATAATTAAACCAAGCAAAGCATTTAGGAAGCCCGTTTCTTTTTAACTTAAACTTACAAAAATAATACCTAAAACAATTAATCCTGTACCTAACCAACGAAAAGAAGTAAATTTCTCTTTTAAAATCAATCTTGAAGCCACAGCAATAAATATATAGTGCATACTATCAGCAGAAAAAGCAAAATTAAGATCTGCCCTGGAAAGCACTATTAACCAAACACATAAAGAAATTAAGCTAAAACCAAACCCTACCCAAAGCCAAGGGTTGCTAATTAATTTAAAAATAAATTTAAATATTCTTATAATATTAAAGGGTGGCTTAAATTTCAGAAAGTCAATCGCTGACTTTAAAAATAATTGACTTATCGTATCGCACAAACTAGTTAAAGCAATCAAAGAAAGGATCAACAATAAGCCTTGTTTCATTTAGCCTGCTCCAATCTTTCCTTACTGCTTAAAGAAACAAATATAACTCCAATCAAAACCAAAAACACCCCTAACCACCTTAAGACAGTGATCTGTTCATGCAGAAAAATAATCGATACTAAAGGAATTAAAATATAACTAAAACTAGCAATGGGCACCGCAACACTTAAATCTATTTTTGTAAGCACCATGGACCAAATAATAAATACCGCCACCACAAAAAATAGACCTAACCACAAATAAGGCGAGCCAAACGTTGCTTTAAGAAAATCTAAAGCACTAGCGATATCAACTATCGCTTTGCTACTTTGCGCTAAAGCACTTTTCTTAAAAAAGAAATGAATTGCTGTCTCAAAAATATCACAAATAATCAAAAGAAATAGTATTTTAAATGTAACTTTGTTCTTAAGCATATAATTCTTTACCTTTTTCTTTTTTTAATAGAAAGATCTGGTTTAAAAAACGGAATAAGCAATTTAAGAAAGAAATTAAATATTAAATCTTTATGCTTTAAATAAGCATAAAGTAAAATAAATTCTCCTCCGAATAAAAGCTTTGTTCTATAATTAGTCTGTCCAGAGTAATAATGGTCTATGGAGTTGTCTATACACCACTTAATATTATACGCCTGACAAACAAAATATAGGTTAAATTGTTTAGATATCTGGTAATCGAAGCCAACAAATTTATCAATAAATAAATTGTTATAAATATAACAAAGATTAAAACCGGCCAATCTACCATCTACATAATAAAGGAAAAAACGAGCATGGCAATTTAAATCCTGACTTACCTGTAAAAAAAAATTTTTAGTCAGATGCTCAAATTTAATTGCACCTTTATAATAAGTATTTTCATAAAGTTCGTATATTTGATTAATTTCTCCTTCTATATCTTGAACAACTTTAACCTCAATCTTGCCTCGGCTATAAGCCTGTCTTAATTTTCTTTTCAAATACTTGCGATCAAAACTTGCCAAGCTTTCAAGATAGCCTTCAAAAGAAGTAAAATTAAGTTTTAAATCCACAATAGGGAAACTTACTACTTTTGAATATCCTTTTTGGATTAAAAGATCTAAAAACAACGTATCCTGCCTTAAGAAGTCTTTAAAAACTACCAACGGTGCATTAAGATTACTTCTACAGGCTTCTATCCCTTTTAATAATAAAGAAATAATATCAGGATTATTCTTAAAACCCTGTTTAATCCCTAAAATTGCGTGTTCTCCAAAAGGGGAACCGCAAAAAATTGTTTTAATAATTAAAAAACGTGGGAAAATCAAGCGAATAAACTTAATAAATTTAGCAAGATATCCTTCTACGGCAATAGCCAAATTAAAATCAGCAGTAAATAACGGAGCAATAAGCATAATTTCATGACCAGATTCAATAACCAGATAATGAAACTTAAACTCAGGAAATTCTGAATTCTCTAAGGCCCTAAAGAAAAAATAGCTCTCGGGGATCTTTCCAAAGACAGCATCCCAGGGTTTTTGCCCTATCTTGTCTATACTATCCAATATTTTATAATTATTATTTTGCATAAAGAGTTGTCTTGTTTTTTTATTATTTTAGCATAAAATGAATAAATAGATAATAGAAAAGGAATTATAACTTGAGTCTCATACGAGAAATCCCCCCAACAGCCGGTTGGCCACTGACAATCAAAAGCCTAGCCACTTCTCTCTTTAAAAAATACCCCCCAGGGTTATTAGAAGATGACTTTAGAAGATATCTTAACGCACCGCAGGCAAAACTTACTTATTCAGGTGCATCGGCTTTTTATATAATTCTAGAAAGCATTAAAAAACTTTCAGATAAAAAAACCATACTTATCCCTGCTTTTATCTGCCCATTAATTCCTCTGGCAATAAAAAAAGCTAATCTAAAAATAAAAGTTTGCGATACTAATACACACAATTTTGATTTTGATAAAAATAAACTTGAAGATATTTTTGCCTCCGATAATGATATTCTTGCCGTATTAGCCGTACATTTAGGCGGATTAACAATAGATTTTTCTACATTACAAACAATCGCGCAAAAATACAATGCTTTTATTATTGAAGACTGTGCGCAAAGCTTAGGGAGCCAATACTATGGTAAAAAAACAGGTACTTTGGGTGAATTTTCTTTTTTTAGTCTCAGCCGAGGAAAAGGCTTAACTATTTACGAAGGCGGAATCGCCATAACTAATTTATCCCAGTATGCTGACCTCTTAAATAACACTGCCAAAGAAATAATGCATTCAAATTTCTTATCTGAATCTTTAAAAATTGTTGAACTTTTTGCCTACTGCTTATTTTACCAACCGAACTTATTTTGGTTTGCATTTCGATTACCACAGATATTCTGGCATTTGCGTAATAATCCAATAAGAGCAATGGGCGAATATTTTAACCCTGATTTACCGGTACATAAGATTTCTGCTTTTCGAGAATATATCGGGCATATTAACTTTCCTTATTTGGAAGAAAAAATTACAGATCAACGAAGAAAGGTTGATATCTATTTAGAAGGATTAAAAGATATCCCCGGAATCCGCCCTCTCGTTGAACTAAAACAAACTCGGGCTAGTTATCCCTATCTTGCCCTTATTTTTGATGACTCCAAAAAAAGAGACTTTGCTTTAAAATTATTCAAAGATTCTGGCTTAGGAGTTTCCCAAATATATCTGCATGCAATTACAGATTACCCATATTTAAAAAATCTTGTTCCAAATACAAATTGCACTGCCGCCCAAACTTTAGCAAATAAAACTATAACTCTAAGCACCAGCATATTCTTAGAAGAAATCGACTTTATAAAAATTATTAAAATTTTAAAAGAAAATTTATGATAATTTTTTCCACTAAAGAAGACCGACGACTAATTACTGAAATACCCGACACAAGCTCTTTTTCGCCTGGTGATCGAAACCTTTGTTTTCTGATTCATGGACTTACCGGCACCGCCAAAGAGATGGGTTCAATTGCTAAAAATTTAAATAAAAACGGTTTTTCTGTCGCTTGCCCCTTAATGGCTAACCACAATAAATCTATCTCTTGCCTTAAGCGCACAAGTTGGCAAGAACTATATAATTCTGTACGCCAAGAATTTATTAAATATGCCCATGATTATGAGAATATTTTTGTGGCCGGCTTATCTTTTGGTGCTTTAATTGGAATTATGCTGGCTTACGAATTCCCAAAAAAAGTTAAAGCCTTAAATTGCTTCTCTCCCACTCTCTTCTTTGACGGTTGGGCCAATCCTAAATTAAGATTTCTTTTACCACTAGTTTATAAAACACCGCTAAAATATTGTTTTTATCTTAAAGAAGGGCATCCTTATGGGATTAAAAATGAGAGGCTGCGTTCAAGAATTGAAAACTTCTATACAAAATCAGAATTATTTGATTACAGCAAAGTACATCTCTACGGATACCCCGTAATTCCGGTATCTAGCATGGAACAGAATCATTTACTGGCAAAACAAGTAATGAAAATACTTCCCCTCGTAACTACTCCGATACAGCTGCTGGGTGCCAAAGACGACGACGTCACTAGCCCCAAAAACTCTTATTATATCTATAACCATATTGGTTCAAAAGATAAAGAGGTAATATTATTCGAAAATTCCTACCACATTATTATTGCAGATCAAGAAAGGGATAAAGTTGCGGAAAAAACTTTATCTTTTTTTCAAAAATACAAAACTTAAGATTTTTTTAAGGCTCTAATTAACGCTTCTTCGAAAAGTTCAACCCCTAAATCAATCTCTTCTTCCGTAATATAAAAAGAAGGTGCAATGGTAAAGACGTTTTTATAATAACCACCAACGTCTAAAATTAAACCTCGGCGTTTTCCTTTTACATCTAAAGAACCGCTTAAACCTAAATTAACAATCTTATCGGTGAGCTCTTTATTAGGCGTATAGCCGTCTTTTTCGCAGATCTCCATACGCAAAGCCAAACCAATTCCATCAACATCACCGATCTGAGGATATTTTTTCTGTAATTTCTTAAGTTGATCAATAAAATAACGACCTTTTTTAGGGATCGATAATGCAAAATCAGACTCTTCAATTAATTTCATCACCGCCAACCCCGCAGTTGTCCCCAAGGTATTAGAGGAAAATGTCGCATGAGTAGAACCCGGAGGAAAAACATCCGGATTAATTAATTTCTCTTTAGCCCAGATTCCGCTAATCGGATTTAACCCATTAGTTAGTGCTTTACCAAAAACAATGATATCCGGGGTAATATTAAAATGCTCAATCGCCCAGAACTTTCCCGTGCGGAAAAATCCCATTTGGATCTCATCGTCCACAAAAAGAATTCCGTAGCGATCTAAAATTTCTTTTAGTTTAGAATAATACTCTTGCGGTGGAACAATATAACCACCAGTACCTTGAATCGCTTCAGCATAAAAAGCGGCAAACTCACATTTATTATTCTTCTTATTCACCACTGAATAATATTCAGTCTCAAAAAGTCTTTCAAACTGTTTTAAACAATATAAATCACAAAAATCTCTTTTCTTATCATATGGACATCTAAAACAATACGGATATGGAATAAACATTGCCCGGTCTCCAAAATGACCGAAACGTTCCCTATATCTAAAACTCGAGGTAATCGCCGAAGCCGCTAATGTCCTCCCGTGATAACCACCCATAAAAGCAAAAACCAAACTTCTACCAGTATTATTACGCACTAACTTTAATGAATCCTCTAAAGCACTGGAACCTCCGACATTAAAATGAATTCTCCCTTTCTCTTCAAAAGTCCGCTGATTTTTCTGAGCTAATTTTGTTGCTAACTCAATTTTTTCAGTATGCAAATACTGGCAAGCTAGTTGTGGTAAGGTATCGATTTGCTTTTTTAATGCTTCATTGAGTTGAGGATTACCATAACCAAAGTTCACCGCTGAATACCACATCTGCAAATCTAAAAATTCTGTCCCTTGATCATCATAAAGATAGCTACCATGAGAGCGCTTAAATATATTTAACTTTTCCGCATAATGCACGGTATCTCCCCAAGAGCAATATTTTGCTTCCAGATCAAGCAACTCATTATGCGTAATATTCTTTTTAATTTTAGCACTTCTCTTAATCATCGCTTTTGAATTCACCCCGTTAGAAACAGGTTGCCAGAGGCAACCGTGGGGCTTCTCTTTTATCTTATTTCTAACGGGGTTCATGATAATTTCCTTTTTAAATAAACTAACACGTCTTTAAGGTTATTAAAAGCCATATAATCTAATTTACTTTCTTTAAGATGCCTGAGCAAATGATCTTTAGCAAAGATAATGTGGGCATGTTTTGCAGGGCAAGCATCTGATTCTCCGTCGCCAACATAAACTATAGTACTATCTTTTTTTGCTTTAGCCAAAAGATTCTTGGTTTTACAATGTGCACAGATCTGACAATCTTTATTTTTAAAAGGGTAATCAGTAATTAATTTAGTTTTAGAAAAACGCAGTTTATTAGCATAAACCTTAAGATCCTTAATCTTATTAATCTTTAGAATTCGATTAATTATATAATCATAATTATCACTTAATATATAAGTTTTAACTTTCTTTACACGTAAAAATTGATAGACCGGCTTAAAATAAGTATCTAATTTTATTTTTGATAGATAGGCATCCAAAGCTTTAACATTTAAATCCATCCCCCTGAGTTGACCCTCTAAACAGGTTTTAGAACCAATCCTACCACTCTTCCAGCGCTTTTCTAATTCTACCCAACGGTCATCCTTAGAAAAAAGTAAAAGCATATTGTCAAAAACATCACAAGTAGCAATAGTATTATCAAAATCAAAAAACACCACGCACTTTTTTGGATTCAACTGCATATTTTTATCTAACATAATATTTTGGCGCCTTTGAAGGCACCAATATCAAGCCACAAACGCTTGTTTGGTTACTCTCAATTTAAGGGTAACTTATAAATGGATGGATTACTTTTATTTTAATCCCAACTAACCAACCTGTCAATATCTAAGAAATATATACGCCCGGCAACTCTTTTTGACAAAATTTACATTTATTCCCTATAATATTAGCCTCAATAACGCTAAAATCTTCTCTTTTAATTATCTTTTCTCCACATTGGTTACAACGCGTATCTTGCTCCCCACCATCAATATTACCAACATAAATATAACGTAAACCTTGCTTCTTCCCTAACTCATAAGCCAAATTAAGAGTGCTTTTAGGAGTTTGAGGATAAGCATCAAATTTATAATTCGGATGAAAAGCAGAGATATGCCAGGGAATATCTTTATTTACTTTAGAAATAAACTCAGCAATTCCCGATAATTCTTCTACACTATCATTTTCTCTAGGGATAACCAAAGTAGTAATCTCCGTCCAAATTCCAAGCTTATTTAATAATCGAACTGAATCAAGAACAGGCCCTAAACTACCACTACATATTTTTTTATATGCATCTTCTTTAAAAAATTTTAAATCAACGTTAACCGCATCTAAATATGGCCTAATTAATGAAATTGCCCGTGCACTCATGTAACCATTAGTAACAAATATATTATAAAGACCAGCCGCTTTGGCTAATTTGGCTATCTTTAAAGCAAATTCAAAATATATCGTCGGCTCAGTATAGGTATAAGCTATACTTTGACAGCCATTTTGTTTAGCCAAATTAACAATTTTAGTAGCCGCAATTTCTTCTCCAGGCTTTTGATTAATATAGTTACTTTGAGAAATTTTCCAATTCTGACAAAACCCACAACGAAAATTACATCCTGCACTAGCGATTGAAAACGTCTTTGTTCCTGGCAAGAAATGATACAGTGGTTTTTTCTCAACTGGGTCTACATTGGCCGCTACTAATTTGCCAAAATTATGAGTATAAAGAACTCCTTGGATATTTTGTCTTACCCCGCAAAATCCAAATTTTCCCTCAGGAACCTTACACTCATGCGCACATAATTGACAATGTACCTTTTGTTGCGCTAATTTAATATAAAGCAGAGCTTCTTTCATATTAATAAATGCACAAATTTACTTTTAGGTTGATGTACTATTCTATGCATAATTTCATCTGTTTGCGGAATTTGTCGATAAAACACCTCTATCTCTTTTAAACCCACAATATCGGTATAAGCAGAGACAACCTCCGAAGATAATAAAATTAACTCTTGATTAACAAAACCCCGCATTAAAGCGCTAGGCCCGGCTAAATTTTTTTGCGGACCCAATAGACAATCACCCGGTCTGGCTAACTCTTCAAGTAAATTATTCTCACCCTCGTTTCTTCCTACCACTAACCGAGTATTATCGCCAATGCGAAAATGTCTGCCCATCTTTAAAAGCGCCAAATTTTCCAGATTTAATTCTGCGTGCACTAATAGCTCTTCTAATCGCTTAGAATAGTCAGCATCTGTTAGTAAGCATCCTCCGGCAGGAGTAGGAAATTTTAAAATCCCTAATTCTTTGGCCAATTTAGTTTGTGGATTACGTCGGCGTCCATTAAATTTAAGCAATTTTTCTCTTTTTACCCAACCTTGAACTTCTGCTAAGCTGGGAGGGAAAAAATGTGCTGACAACGGACGCAATAATAAATCATCTAAACCACTTCGTTTTTTAATTAGTTTTAATGCCTGCTTATTTTCCGACATAGGACGTTGACCCAACACTTCACCAGTAATAATAAATTTAGCTCCTAGCTCCTCCATTAAAATCTTAGCCTTACTAAACATCAATATCTTGCAATCAATACAAGGATTCATATTTGAACCAAAACCGTAACGCGGCTTTAAAATTAATTTTAAGAATTCTGCACCTAAATCAATTTCAATTATCTTAAAACCAATATTACAAAATACATTTTTAATATTTAATTTACAGAAAGGAATTTTAAAATGCACTCCCACAACTTCTATGCCTTGATTTTGAATGAGTTTAGCTGCCAAAAGACTATCTAGGCCGCCGGAAACTAATGCTAATGCTTTTATCTTCATGATAATAAAATTAATTAGATTTTTTTATTCTGGAAGAGTCGATTTTACTAATACTATACAGAATACTTAAAAGGAAAGCAACAAATGCAGCAAAAACCGCTTAAAAAAATTATATAACAGACTATCCTTGGGTACTAAAACAACAATCCCACTAAGGATATTAAGCTAACTAACAATATACTGACTAAGATCCAAAAGTAAAACCATATGCAGCAGCTTAACCTAAATTTGGTTTTCTGCCTTTATTAGCTTTCTTGGAACGCCAGTTAAGTTTTCCTCTACGTTTTCTTTTTCCCATGTCTACACCTTAATTTTTATAATAACTTATTGGTACATTTTGCGCAATATAACGCCCTGCTTCCACCAGACAATCGTAAATAACCTTGCCCATAGGTTTACCCGCATAATCATTTAATCCTGCTTTAAAAACTTTATCATGCGGAGTTTTTATCTTCTTTCCAGGATTTTCTACAGCTTGACTTTGAATATCTTGACTACAAATTACATTTGAGCTAACTGGCTCAACAATGCGTACCTCTAATTGCATGTTGGCTTTGTTTAAAACTTCTCCGAGCAAGCCACCCATAAAACTACTAGCGCTACTGCCTCCACCAGCTAAACCATTTTTACCGCCGGAACTTTCGGGAATGAATTCAATCACGGCTACGCTAATAATTAAATCGGCTTCTACCGGAGGTACAATTACAAAGCGTTTAGTTGTATTTAAAATACTAATAAAATATTCTTTTAAAGCTAATCCGGTCGCCGCATCTATTCCAGAGGTCTTTAACTCAAAATCATTTACCGCAATTTTTGCCCGCGCACCAATATAAGGAGTAATCGGCTGACCCATCAAAGAGCTATCCAACACAGAATGCGGTTTAGTAGAAAAACATCCTGTCAAAGATAACACCACTACGAAGAAAATTAAGACAAAATTTCTTTTCACCTTGCTTTTTAATATATTACCGATTGGCCAAACTGTCAAGGCAAACCTCGCTTAGGCCAAAAGTATCGGCCAAATTATGATTGAGAAGCTATAACAAATCCCTTAATTTACTAACTGCGGAGATAATTTTAAACGGCTTTTCTTTTTTAATCTCAAACAGATGGCTAGAACCTGTTGTAACAATAATTGTTTTGATCTTTGCCCTTCTTCCGGCTTGCGCGTCAATAATCATATCTCCGACGTATAAAGCTTGAGATTTTTTTAAACCAAACTTAGCAACAATTTTATTTAAAATTTGAGGGGCGGGCTTACCCTTTTTAAGCTTATCAGCACAAAGAATATAATCAAACAAGTTAAAAATTTGTAAATGCTTTAATAAGATTAAAGAAAATTTTGTCGGACGATTACTGGCTACGGCTAACTTATAACCTTTAGCTTTAAATTGTCGCAAAAGCCTAAGCACTTTCGGATAAAGCTTAGATTGTTTAATTAAACTAAAAACATGATGTTGACGATAAATATTTGCCGCAAGTTTTAGTTTTTTTATTTCAACATAAGGTTGAAGTAAATTTGTATCCCCCCAGCCCACTGAAGCACGGATAGTTGCTGCTTTCTGGGGTTTTAGGCCGAGCTTGCGCATCGTAAAATTAAAACTACTATTGATCGCCGCATAAGCATCAATCAACGTACCATCCAAATCAAAGATAATTAATTTAATATTCTTCATAATCAATTAATGGTATTACAAAATTTTAGGCAGGGTTTTAAGGCCCTGCCTAATTTAAATAATCTTTAAAATAAAATTATATTATTGAGCTTGACCTTCCGAAACTACTGGAGCTGGCGTTGCTTCTTCAGCTACAGGTTCAGTTGGCGTTACTGATACAGGCGCTTCCACTGCTGGTGCTGGTGCCATTTCCTCTACGGGCGCTGGCGCCTCCACTACCGGCATAGTTTCCGTAACTGGAGCTGTAACTGCTTCGGCTACAGGAGCTGGTTCTTCAACCGCCGGTGCTAAATCAGTTGGCTTGCCCTCTTCCATCGCCTGAGCTGGAGCAACCGCAGCCGCATCCGGTTGTTCAAAATTAATATTTTTAGCAACATTTTTACCATCAGCAGCAATAATATAATCGATACTTAAAGTATCTTTTATTTTTATTTCATCAAAGCTTTTAATATTTTCAAAAACAGTATTTTCATCCGCAGTTAAAACTAAATCCTTTTCTTGATCCGTTTCATAATCTAAATATTTTAAAGTAACTGTTTTTGCTTGAGGATCTAAATTAGTTACCTCGCCCCAGGCCCACTGCGCATCATTTGTACTCTTTACTGGAGTCTGTAAATCAGGATTAACTATAGTTGTATCCACGGGAGCGACTACTGGTTCTTCTGCAAAAACAAAAGTAGTCATCGCCATAATTAAAATAATAAAACCAAATAAAACTGTGAATTTTTTAAGACTCATCTTTTGCCCCTCCTTTTATGATTAAGCATCAAATTATCATAATTTATTTTGCTTGTCAAGTTATCTATAAAACGGCAAGAAAATTAACGCGATCATGACGATAAAAGTCGTCACCAACCCCACCGTTAAACCCACCCAAAACCAATCTAAGAAACTAATTTTTAAACGTTTTTCTTTTTCTAAAATTCCGATCGCTACAATATTAGCCGTTGACCCAATTAATGTAATATTGCCCCCTAAACAACCGCCAAAAAGTAACGCCCACCATAACGGTTGAAGATTAATATTTAAACTTTGAAACCCTTGAACCACGGGAATAAACGCTGCCACTAAAACCACGTTATCTAAAACACTAGAGCCGATTGAACTTACCCACAACACAGCAGCAGTCAAAAAATTAAGGTTGCTTCCGGTGGCTGCTAACATGTGCTTGGCAATAAAAATAGTGGCTCCCGTATATTTTAACGTTCCAGCTTGTACAAACAAAAGCAAAAAGAAAAGTAATGTCCACCACTCCACATCTTTCTCTATATATTTTCTAGCCTTTTGATGCTTCCAAATCATAACTAATCCACTGGCCACCAACGGAACCACTAACAAAACAGTGTTAGCTGGTAAGTCCCATGCTACCTCCATACGATGATGCAAAGAAATAAAAAAAAGCATTATCCCAAATATCGCCAAGCTTATTTTAAGATTTTTTTCTGGAGGCACAGAGATTAATTTAATTAACATTTCGTTTGCCCCAAGTTTTTTCATCTGCTCATCAAGAAATTTTATTGATTTTTTATACCAAAACAAGAGGATAATAATCGTTACTACTAAGCATAAAAAAGCCAAGGGAAAAGCTTTAGTAATAAAATCTTCAAAGGTTAACCCAGATTTAGAAGCAATAAGTATGCCGATAGGATTTCCTAAAACTGTCGCCGCGGATCCGATATTCGTAGCCAAAACAGAAATAATCAGAAAAGGTGCTGGATTAACTTCAAAATAATCACAAATTTCCATCACCGCTACCACCATAAAAATAATCGAAGTCACTTCATCTACGGTGCAAGCAAGAAAAGCCGACAAAATACTAATTAAAAGTACAAACTTTCTACCCGTTAATTTTGGAATGCGTAGAATTAAACTTACAATCCAAGCAAAAACTCCCGAATCTTTAAGTAATCCGATAATCACCATCATCCCCACTAAAAAAAGAATAACTTCCAGCGAGGAAAATTCAATCACATGCTCAAGATCGATAGTCTTGGTCATTAACAATACAGATGTGCCGATAAAAGCAAAACTCAGACGAAAATCCCAGAAGAAAAGTGTACCTAATATGGATGCGGAGAATATACCAATGGAAAGAGCCTGATGGGCATTCATTCCGACAAAACGCGCACAAGAACCCAGCGCAAACGCCAACAGAAATAAAATGATTAGTTTAAGGCTCTGGCTTTTCATTTTAGTATAATTTTATTAAAGACCTGCTAGTTATCGCAGAACTGATTTAACGCGAACGTGTATCTTGCTATAGACAACCGTTGCCAAAAGAACCTTCAAACAGTCACCCAATACAAATGGTAGGAAGCCAATTAAAAAAGCTTTACTTAATGAACAGGATAAAATTGTTTTTAACCAAAGCGTACCGCAGAATAAAATTACAAAATCCGCAAATAATAATTTCAAGAAAACAGTAGCATTATTCTGCTGCGCATTATTTAATAAATTACCAGCTAAATAGGCCGCTAAGATAAATCCCACGATATAACCACCAGTAGGCCCAAGTAAATAAAGACTGCCACTACCTAAACCAGTAAAAACCTGGCTGCCCGTTAAACCTAAAAACATGTAGGTGGTCTGGGCGAAAAATCCCAACTTTCTACCTAATAACGCACCAGAAAGTAAAACGAAAAATGTCTGCAAAGTAAAAGGAACTGGAGTAAATGGCAAAGGAATACGTACAAAGGCAGATAAAGCCGTCAAAATAACAAAAGCGCCTACCGCTAATACCTGACAAATTTTTTTGCTGCTCACCAATTCTCTACGAATAATATTTTCCATAACTTTCTCCTAAATTTATAAGTAAATATAATTTCCACTATTATATATGAAAACTAAATAATAGCAAAAAGAAAATAGGGCTAGTTCTTTTTTTTAGATCTAGCCCTATCTGCTTAATCCTATCTACTTATTCCTTAGCTATGGCTAAAGTAATTACGCCAGCTAAAAGCAGAAATAATCCAATACCACCTTTAACCATCGTCATCAGGTCCGGCCAGAATTTATATATAGCCAAACCACCTAAAACTAAAAATACTAAACCTAAAACTACTTTTAACAATGTCGCTAACATTTTTTTAGAACCGCAACATTTGCTCTCTGTTCCACAACATTTCTTTTCATCTTGTGCCATATTGCACCTCCTTTATTGACTAGGTCTACCCCGTTAGAGATAGGAAACGCTTCAGACGATTCTTTAAATAGCGTTTACCCATTCCTGTTTTTAAATATCTTTCTCTAGTAAAAGCATCGTCCTTATCTATACAAGCTTCGTAATATATTAATTCAAAAGGTCCTCTATTTTTAGTTGATACTACTTTGCCTTCATTATGTTCACTGAAGCGTTTCCGTAGATCAATAGTAGTGCCGGTGTAAAACTTGTTGTCCTTTTTACTCCTGATTACGTATGTGTATACCATAAGCCGTAATCTCTAACGGGGCTTACTCTTCCACCGACGATGAATCCAACCCCATTCTACCGGATACTTACGAATATAAGTTTCAATAATATCGGTAAGCCTTTGAATATTAATTAATATCGTATCATGCGCATCTTTGCCTTCGATTAATTCTAACTCCGGTTCAAAAATTATCTTGTGCGTATCATCAGGCTGCCTAATAATAAAACAGGGAATTAATGCAGCTTTGGTTCTCTGTGCCAAAATTACCGGCCCAGTTGCCGTGGCTGCTTTTTGCCCAAAAAAATCTACAAAAACTCCAGCCGTACCAAAGTTTTGATCAATTGGAATAAAAATTGATTCATTATCTCGCAAAACTTGAATCGATTTATTTACACATTCACTGCGCGGCTGACTATAAATTGTTCTGACTCCAAATTTCTCTCTTTTCTTAAAAAAGATCTTCTCCATTCCGGCATCATGCATCGGCTTCATAATTCCGCCAACTTTATAACCCTCCACCGCCAAACGACCTAAAAGTAACGGAAAATTACCGAAATGTGCACTCACTAAGATGACCCCTCTGCCGGCAGCTAAAGCTTTATCCAGATTCTCTTTTTCAAAAAGAAAGGCGCGATCTTTTAAGGCATGTGGCTTATCAAAGAAAAACATTAATTCTACTGCGCTCTTCGCCAAATAAACAAAACAAGTTTTCGCAATAGACTCAATTTCTTGTGGAGTTTTTTCTTTACCAAAAGCGATGCCTAAGCTTTCCAAGGCGATCTTGCGATGCTTTTTAGCAAAAAAATAAGCTAGGCCAGCCATACTTTTAGCAAAAGCATAGAGACAGCTTGATGGTATAATTTTAACGATAAAAGAACATATGCTTATACCAAGCCAGGCTGCAAAACGACTAATTGATTTTCTAATTTTTTTCGTATCCATATTTATTTTAAATTAGTCAAATTATAGCAAACTACTTTTAAATTACAATACAAAACTAATCCACATCCGGATTGATTCTAATCTTACGATAACCTACCGCATCAATAGTTAAATTACCACGGCGCATTTTAAGCGAAGTAAGTAAATAATCAGGATCATTTAAAAGTTTAAAAGGAACTTTTAAAATTAAATAATCTTTATTTAAATCTAACAAAACTCCAGAATTAACCACCGTCTCTTTTCCACTTAATACCTTGATTGCTCTGCCAGAAGTAATGATACGAATTTTAGGCATCTGAGCGAACGGAATATTGCTATTATAACCAAAAATATACAACATTACGCCAAATCTCCAACCTAACTGCTTGGGAAGATCCAAGCGCACGATAAAGTAATCATCTTCTTGCGCATAACTTACCAGCTCATTATCCTGGGCCACATCAGGCTCATCTTGTGTCTCTGTCCACTCCTGAGTGTCCTTGAACATCTTAGAGATACCTAAATAAGTAATCGGCGCATCATTAGTTAACGGTTTAGGGGCTAGATCTAAAACCGGATAATCACCGAATAATTCATTTCTTCTAGCAAATGCCAACAAATAAAAAGCACTCACCTGAGTCTGACTTTTATACAAAAGGATACTTTTATATTTCTTGTCTAGTTCTGCCATGCTCAGATTTAAACGCTGCCAATTAATAGAAGAACCGATAAATTTGTCCGGAGGATAAATCTCTAATTCTGGATGATAATGTCGCGGCTTAGGCCAACCAACCGTATGCACTAAATAGGGATAAACTTTAGGAGTAGGGATCTGAGCAGTTAAATCACTTAAAACAATTTGTAAAAATAAATACAACGATTTATGGTCAACATTTACATCTGCCGGATGCGAAACAAAGATAATATCCGGTTGATAACTTAAAATCTGATGGGTAAGATCTTTTAAAATATTTTCTCCACTATATGACGCTCCATAAGAAGGGCTATCTTTATAAGGAACATTGGATATACGCGTTAGACGATCGCGAAACGGTTTCTTTGTCTGCCAATGATTACAAAAAATATTAAAAGTTCCAAAATCAGGATACCCTAAGAAAACAAGGTTATCTTCAGAAAGACCTAAAAACTTCATCGCTTTTATTGCTTCCTTTTGACGCACCTTACCCATATGTACAAATTCACCCTGACGCATAGTTAATCTTTTTTCATAAACAATAAAAGATAGCTCATTATGATCACCGTTAGTTAAATAAACTATTTTTACCTGAGCACCCACACTTAATGCTTTTTGGATAACCCCAGCGCAAGCAATAGATTCGTCATCTGGATGTGGGGCCAAAATTAAAATCCGTTGGTCCTTTTTAAATTCTTCTAAAATCGGAAGATTTTTCCAATAATCATAATTAGTCTTATTAACCGTAGCGCAACCAGCTATAAATAAAAGTAAAAAATAAATTAATAATTTTTTATTACGCATGGTTATATTCTTTCTTCCTAATGATGCTCATCAATAAAATAAAACACGCCAATATTAAGCAAAAACTAATAAAGACATCTCCGTAGAGATTATAAAATGTAAACTGATTAGATTGCAAATAAATCTTCTGACTAATCTGGCCGTTAACAAAAATATCCTTTTGATGTAAATCGCAAACCTTAGCCAAAATCCTTCCACAAGGATCAATAAATCCAGAGATCCCGGTATTAGCGGCTCTGGCTAAATACACATGATTTTCTATAGCCCGAAAAACCGAAGCAGCAAAATGTTGATAAGGAGCACTCCCTTCTTTATACCAAGCATCATTGGTAATATTAATTAAAAATTTTGCCCCATTTTTTATAAAACGACGACTTAATTCAGGAAAAAGATCTTCAAAGCAAATCAGCACGCCAAATTCAGCCGGCTGTTTAAAAATAGTATAATTATCGCCAGCAGTGATATCGCCAATCGGAGCAATCGTCTCTAAAAAAGGAAAAGTTTTCTTAAAAGGAATAAACTCCCCAAACGGAACCAAGTGCAATTTATTATAAATTGCTGTTAATTGACCAGCTTTGTTTACCAGTAAAGCACTATTAAAATAATTTTGGTTAAATTGTGAAACAGCGCCAACCAATAAATTAATATTTTGCTCTTTGGCTAAAGAAAAAACTTGAGCATACTCATGATCATCTTGACCAAAAATTCCCGGAACGCTAGCTTCCGGCCAAATTACTAAATCCGGTTTATCCTGGGCTGCCTGTACGGTTAATGTTTTATAATTATTCAAAACAAAATTAACAGCCCCTAAATTCCATTTTAAATGCTGTGGAATATTTCCTTGAATTACTGAAACTTTTAAAGCTTTACTAGCAACTAAGCCTTTAGCGCTATAATTTAATTTAAAAAATCCATAGGCCAAAGTTAAAAACAATGCGATTAAACTAATTAACAAAATCTTATTTTTAGATTTTTTTCGCAAAATTAAATAAGCACCTGCATTAATTAAAACAATTAAAAAACTTACCCCCCAAACACCAGTAATATCGGCGATTTGGATAATTGGTAAATTCCTATACTGCGAAAACCCCATTAAAGCCCAAGGAAAACCAGTAAATAAATAACTACGTAAGTGTTCTAATATCACCCAAACGCTAGGAATAAAAAATAACTGGCTAACTGTAGAAAGTTTTTTAGACAGATATACTAAGCAACCAAAAATTCCAAAATAACTTGCCAAAAATAGAATTAAAATTATCTGCCCCATTAGAGTAACATGGATTAACCAATAAACTGTCAAGCTCCAGAAAATAACTCCACAAAAATAGGCAACCAAAAACGATTGCCGTAAAGATTTATTTTCTAAAGCCATTAAAAGAGGCACAAATCCACACCAGGCAAAAATCCAAAGGTTAAAACTCGAAAAGGAAAGTGATAATAAAATTGCAGATAAAATAGACAGGATTACGCCACTCATTTTCCACAACATTTTTTATATTTCTTACCAGAGCCACAAGGGCAAAGATCATTACGCCCAACTTTAGGCTGGCTAGATTCAATAGTTTGACGAACTTGCTCTTTAGGGGCAACCTCTTCTCCTAAATCTTGATCTTGACTAGAAGATTGAAATTTATCCACTTCTGGATGAGAAAACTCTTTAGGTAGAGAACTAAAAACACCCTTTAGCTTTTCTTGATTAGCCGGTTTAGCTGGCGCTAATTTAAAAATTGTAGCTACCGCATCCTCTTCAATCGCCGCAATCATCTGGCTAAACATGCCAAAGGCTTCCCTTTTATATTCAATTAAAGGATCCCGTTGGCCATAAGCTCGCAAACCAATCCCTTCACGCAAGCTGTCCATTGCATAAAGATGGTCCTTCCACTTAGCATCAATAATTTGTAAAAAAACCATTCGCTCTAAATTCCGCAATAGCGGCGGATCAATTTGCTTTTCTTTATCTTCATAAGCTAGTAACATCTGATCAATTAAAGCATCCTTTAACTCCTGGCCACTGGAATTAGTCAATTTTTCTAAATTTAATTGCAGTCCAAAATTTAAGGCCAAAGAACTAATTAAATTGGTCATATCTAATTCTGAAGAATCACCAGGGTTATAAGTTTTTAAATAATCCTCAACTACTTTAGGAATAATTTCCAGAATATTATCTTTTAAAGAAAGACCCTCTAAGATCTGCAAACGTTGCCCATAAATAATCTCTCTTTGTTTATTCATAACATTATCATACTCTAATAATTGTTTTCTAATCTCAAAGTTATGCTGCTCAACCCGACGCTGCGCAATTTCAATCGAACCGCTCACCCAAGGATGCTCAATCACTTGGCCTTCTTCAAGACCTAACTTATCCATTAGACCAATAATTCTATCTGAACCAAACAAACGCATCAGGTCATCCTTTAATGAAACATAAAAACGGCTTGATCCCGGGTCTCCTTGGCGACCACAACGACCGCGCAACTGATTATCAATACGCCTGGCTTCGTGGCGCTCTGTACCCAAAACGTGTAAACCCCCTAAATCTACAACCTTATTATGTTCAATCGCGCTCTCTGCTTTATAACGATCCATTATCTTTTTATATTCAAGATTATAATTAGGATCCTGCGGATCTAATTTTTGCTTAGCCACATTTTTAGCAATAAATTCAGGGTTACCTCCCAAAAGAATATCTGTACCACGACCGGCCATGTTCGTAGCAATAGTTACACCTTTATAACTACCGGCCTGAGAAATAATCGTCGCTTCCATTTCATGGTATTTGGCATTTAATACTTGATGGGTAACCCCACGCCGTTTTAACATTTCAGAGAGCCGTTCGGATTTATCAATAGTAATGGTTCCCACTAATACCGGTTTACCTGAATTATACAATTCTACAATCTCTTCAACTACCGCATCAAATTTTTCTTTTTCGGTTTTAAAAATCCGATCAGGATAATTTTTTCTCACTAAGGGTTTATTGGTAGGCAAAACTACCACATCTAATTGATAGATGCTTTTAAACTCATTGGCCTCCGTAAACGCCGTTCCGGTCATCCCGGCCAATTTTTCATACATACGAAAATAATTTTGAAAAGTTACTGTGGCTAAAGTTTGATTTTCTCGTTCAATTTTTAATCCTTCTTTGGCCTCAGTAGCCTGATGTAAACCATCACTCCAACGTCGTCCGGGCATCAGTCGACCGGTAAACTCATCCACAATAATTACTTGCCCATCTTTAATTACATAGTCAACATCGCGCTCAAAGAATTCCTTAGCTCTTAAAGCCTGAATCGTATGGTGGCGATATTCAATTGTTTCAATAGCATGTAAAGTCTCTACCCCCCAAAGCTTGGAGGCCTTATATTCTCCGGCTTCGGTTAAGGCTACCGTCTGAGCTTTCTCATCGGCAACATAATCAAAACCTTTGCCTAAATCTATTCCCTTATATTTTGCATCGATCTCGTCGCGCTCAGTAACTCGACGCCCTTCTAACTGTTCCACAATTTTCTTAGCCGTATAATATTTTTCCGTAGACTCTTCGGCCGGACCAGAGATAATTAACGGAGTGCGTGCCTCATCAATTAAAATCGAATCTACTTCATCAACAATGGCATAATAAAATGGTCGCTGTACCAAATCCTCAACAGAATACTTCATATTATCGCGTAGATAATCAAAACCAAATTCATTATTAGTACCGTAAGTTATATCGCAAGCATAGGCATGCTTTCTTTCCATGTCTCCCATATCATGCTGAATAGTACCTACGGATAAACCTAAAAATTCATAAATCGGGCCCATCCATTCCCGGTCGCGGCGAGCCAAATAATCATTTACCGTAACTACATGTACCCCTTTACCCAACAAAGCATTTAAATAAGCCGCTAAAGTAGCGACTAAAGTTTTACCTTCTCCGGTAGACATCTCTGCGATTCTACCTTCGTGCAAAATAATACCTCCGGCAATCTGCACATCAAAATGTCTTAAGCCAATTGTGCGCTTAGAAGCTTCTCTAACTACCGCAAAAGCTTCCGGTAAGATCTGCGCAAAAATTCTATTACGACTAATTTTTAATTTTTCTTTTATCTTTTCTTTTTCTTCGGGAATCGCCACACTTTGCATCGCTTGACGCAATTGATCTAATTCATCAGAGACCTCTTCGGATTTAATTTTTAAATATTTTTTAAATTCTAAAGACTTTGCGGCCAATTCTTTATCACTAAGTGCGCTAATTTTAGGTTCAAAAGAATTCACTAAATTAACTAATCTAGCTATCTCCACCATCTTACTCATGGAAGGGCTAGGCATATCTGCATGCAAAGTAATATTTAACTGCGGAAATTTACTTTTAATCGCATTCTGTTTATTTTGTAATAAAATTTTTTTAATAAACCCTAACATTAACATTATTTTCCTCTTATTTATTAATACTACGCCTTATTAGCACTAAACTTTAAATACGCTTCGATAAACTCATCCAATCCACCGTCTAAAATTTTTTGACTATCTCCGGTCTCAAACTCCGTGCGATGGTCTTTCACTAAATTATACGGATGTAAAACATAAGAACGAATCTGGCTACCCCATTCAATTCTTTTTTTATCGGAATCCTGCTGTTTTACTTCAGCTAATTTTTTAACTTGTTCAGATTCATAAAGTCGAGCCTTTAAAATCTTAAAAGCAGTTTGCTTATTTTGAAACTGAGAACGCTCGTTCTGACATTGCGCCACAATCCCAGTCGGCAGATGCGTAATTCTCACCGCCGAATCCGTAGTATTTACGCTTTGACCACCAGCACCTTTAGAACGATAAACATCAATGCGCAAATCTTTTTCATCGATCTTAATATCTAACTCTTCTTCAATCTCAGGAATTACATCCACTGAAGCAAAAGAAGTATGCCTACGTGAATTAGCATCAAACGGAGAGATGCGCACCAAACGATGCACTCCGCGTTCAGCTTTTAAATAACCAAAAGCATAAGCACCTTCAATTAAAATAGTGACGTTTTTAATTCCCGCTTCTTCTCCGGGGAGCAGATCAATGGTTTTTACACTATAGTTATGCCTTTCCGCAAAACGAGTGTACATTCTTAACAACATCCCTGCCCAATCACAAGACTCTGTTCCGCCAGCTCCAGAATTAATACTTAAAATCGTACTATTCTTATCAAACTTTCCACCCAAAAGCACTTGAAACTCTAATTTATCAATTATACCAATAAGCTCTTGAGTATTCTGCGTTAAATCTAAAACTAAATCTTGATCATTATCTTTGACTAAAGGAACCAGCTCAGAAAGTTCTTCATATTTCTTATGCGCTAAATCCCAAGGCTCAACCGTTGCCTTAAGGTCTTTTAACTCCTTAACCATTTTAGTGGATTTTTCTGAATTATCCCAGAAACCTTCGGAAGACATCTGAGCAGATAAAACTTCTATGCGTTGCTTTTTATTGACAACGTCAAAGATAACCTCTTAAATTTTCTACTCTCACTCCAATTTCAATAAGTTGCTTTTTAATTTCCTCAACCATGTCTTCTGCCCCCAATTAATTAACTCTTCTTAATTCCTCTGTAAGCTAACATAAATTCTTCGCGACTATCTGCAGCTAAAGCGGCATCCTCTAAAGTTATTTTTCCTTCATTAACTAATTTAACCAAAGACTGCGTAAATGATTGCATTCCAAAAACTCCACCTTCTTCAATAAAATCAGGAATCTCCCAAATTTTACCCTCGCGAATTAAGCGACTAATCGTCGGTGTAAGTAACATAACTTCATAAGCAGGGATACGATTACCATCTTTAGCGGGAATTAAGCGTAAAGAAATTACTCCCTTTAATAATGTAGATAATTGATTTTTCACCTCTTGATGTTGATGTGGAGGGAAAAAATTAATTAACCTCTCTACAGACTGCGACGCATTAATCGTATGTAAAGTACTTAAAACTAAAACTCCGGTTTCTGCTGCTGCAATCGCACTAGATACAGTTTCATAATCACGAATATTACCAATAAACATTACATCTGGGCTTTGTAACGTAAAAGCTCGCAAAGCAGTAGGGTAGTCTTTAACATCAATTCCTAGCTCCCGTTGATTAATAATCGATTGTTTATCAGCAAAAGTTAATTCAATCGGTTCTTCAGCCGTTAAGATATGCTTCTTTGAATTACTATTAATATATTCAATCATACTAGCAATCGTCGTAGATTTACCGCTACCCATACTACCAGTTAATAAAACTAATCCACGAGATTCCATCGATAATTTCTTTAATACTTCCGCAGGCAAATTTAGCTCTTCAAAAGTGGAGATAGTATTACGTACATTGCGGATGACAATCGATGGCCAATTTCTTTGCGTAAACAAACTTACGCGAAAACGGCGGCCAAATTCTTCTAAATAAACCGCAAAATCTACATCCAAATTATTTCTAAAAACTTCTAATTGTTTCGTATTAGCTAATTGTTCAACCGCAAGCATTACATCCTCTACACTTAAAATCCGGGTATCCATAGCGACGATCTTACCGTCAATGCGCAGGCGTGGTGTGCCTCCGGCTCGGAAAAAAAGATCAGAAGCATTCTTAGCCACCATCTCCCCTAATAATTTTCTAATATCCATATCTCCTCCAAAAACAAGAACTTGTCCTACATGTTTTCTTCGAAAACACGTAGGACTGCAAAAATGTTTGCCTATCAATGCCTTGCCCTACGCAAGTTTTTAAAAAAAACTTGCGTAGGACTGCGGAAATATTTGCCTTACGGCAAATATTTCCTTGATTATACCACCTTATTTCCTTTTAACGTAGAATTAAATTCCATATACTTGGCCATCATTAGTCGGCTTTGCGCATCTAAAGCCGGAATAGAACCCACAATTAAAATTATAAATGGCACAAAAAACCATTCTAAAACTAATAATACATGCTTAAGCCAACTAATCCCCTTAGGCCGCGGCGGTAAAATAGTCCAGCTTAAAAATATCCAAGTTAAACTAGTCAACAAAGTAAACCTAAACAATAACCCGGCAATCTTTGGTAGATTGTAAGCAATCGCCGTCTGACTAAAGAAAACTCCCCCAAAAAGTAAAGGCAAATATCCAATCACGACCAAAATAAACGCCCAAACCGCCCAAGTAACATGGCTTTCTAAAAGATGAAAAGACCTTCTTAATTTATTCAACAAAGAAATATTTTTATTTTGCATAAACCCGTCTACCACAAAAGGAAAATTCTCCACTCCCCAAGCCCATCTTCTTTTTTGTTTATACTGCACTAAAATCGTCTTCCAAAGATTATTGGAATAAGCTACATCCATCGAAACAGTGATATACAAAGGGACAACTCGATAATCACCATTATAATGCAAATAACCTTTCCAATAAATCACTGAATCATCAGAGATCATATTCGTTGGCCAATAACCCACCTCTACTAATGTTTTAAAGCTCATACTGTGACTAGAAAATGTCACAAATTTCTCAAGCCGCATACTTTCAATCAACTGACAAAATGAACTACTAATTTCGATGAGTCTGGCAAAAGAAGGCGCTTGCCAAATATTATTATTATAAACCGGCATCGGCTGATAACTAGCCTGATGCGGCTTAGCTGAAGTTAAAAAATGATATGCCAGGCAACCAAAATATTCTGCCTCTACGCAAGTATCCGCATCAAAACAAGAGACAATTACTTTTTCATAATCTATTCCTTGCATATCTAAAAATTTTTTAGCCTCCCTAGCCGACCAAGTAGCATTAGCACCTTTAGTGCGTGCCTCCCCCGCCAACCCATCCGGATGAAACGTCGATAGGTGCGCCCCAAATTTTCCGGTAAACTCATTTTCTAAAATCGCAGCAGTTTCATGTGCCAAGAGATTGCGCTCCTCAAAAGCCATCACTAAAATAATCTTTTCTTTTGGATAATGACTTTTACTTAAAGCCTCCAAAGACGGGCGCAAAACTTCCAGTCCCTCGTTATAAACTGGAAATATAACCAACTGATATAAAGCAGAAAAACCCTGAATTGCTGGCAACTCTAAACAACACTGTAACCAATCTTTATTTTTTTGCCGGAATAACCTTTGGTGAGCCATAATTAAAAGTGTAGTTAAATAAATCGTACGGATAATCCAATAAAAATCAAAAGTAATAATAATTAAAGCACTGATTACCGGATGAATAATCGAAAGGATAATTAACCCGAGAATTATCCCCCAAGACAAACCTCCGGGAACTATCTCCATAACTCTTCTTAAGAATGCGCGCTTATTCATTATCTTTTTTCATTAATTTTTCTAACAAAACTGGGCTAGAGCTTAAGTCTAACTTATATAAATTATTATACGCTCGGCCATTTATATTTTTTTGATTATCGCTAAAATAAAGCAAGTTTTCTTTGCTATCATAGAAAGCTACCGTAGCTTCTTTATTTAATTTTACTAAATTTATCGGATGCGCTTGCGTTCGCGATTCAATGATTTGAATATACTTGTCCGTAAATACAATTAAATGATAGCTATCCGCATACCAAAAGACATTAATTATTTTCTCCTGCGGATAATCTAAAAATACCGCCGAATCCGCATACCCATAATCTGCCTGATTATCAAAGAAAACTACCACAATTTGGTGTTGGTTAAAAATAAATAATTTATTTTTATCATCAGCTACCTGCCAGCCAACAATTGAGGTAAATTTTTCCGGTAAACTAGCGATATCCTCAAAATTGCCCCCTTCTAAATTAGAACGATAAACTACATTGGTTTCTTGATCTAAATAATAAATAAATTTTTTTTCAAAATCTATATGAAAAGAAGAAAACTTTTCTTGATTCAATTGCAATAAATTAGGACGCAGTGGGAAAAGAATGATTTTATCTAAACGACAAGCTTTCCCCGCCTCAACGTAAGCCTCTCCCTTCCAGGGATAATGCTGTTTCAACTCAATCGCAATTTTATAAGTACCCGGGACTAGCTCATGCAAACTAGTGGGAGTTTTTTCAGCAGTTAATTTACCATTTAAATATACTTTTGCACCGTCAGGTTGGGTTTTTACAAAAATTAATCCGGTTTTAGTGAATTTTAAAGTATGGGGATTGAATTTATACCCTAAAGCAAAAGAAAGAATAAAGGGCAACCCAGCAAAAAACAAAGATAAGCTTAGATAAAATAATAAGCTTCTAATTTTTTGAAAATTTAACATTTTGTAAAAGTCTCTTTCTTACGCAGCAGATGATGATAGCTTAAAGCAAAACGATGCGCTTCATCGCGTATTCTGCGAATTAAATTTAGCCCCACAGCATTTTCAGGAAAATTTAAACTCACCGATTCTTGGCTACTATAAATATGCTCTTTTTCTTCACCCCGTATAAAACCGCAGGTTTTTTTACGGGGTTTGGCAATGCTAACTAGGGGAATAGTTAAATTTAGCTGCTTCAGCATTAAAGAAGCCGTTAAAAGATGTCCTTTGCCACCATCAATGAGCACCAAATCCGGCAAAGCTTTATTTTCTCGAATTAACCTGCTATAGCGTCGACTAACGACTTCTGCTAACATCTTATAATCATCTACACCACTAAAACTTTTTATACGATATCGTCGATAATTATTTTTATCCGCTACTCCATTCTCAAAACTAACCATCGACCCTACCGCTTGCTTACCAGAAATGTTAGAGATATCAAATCCTTCAATTCTTTTAGGAAGATTGGTTAGGTTTAATCTATTTCTTAGATCATCTAACTCTGCCTGACGAGTAAATCGATTGGGAGTCGCAGAGATCTCAGATAAAACAATAATTTGATCACGTATTTTAGCTGCAGCTTCAAAATCAAGTTTTTCAGATTGAAGCTGCATTAATTTATGTAATTTTTGTAATAATAAGTCCGTTTTTCCTTCCAACACTAAAACAATCTGATTAATTAACATCGCGTATTCTTTTTGTGTAATCTTACCTATGCAAGGAGCCGGACAAAGCTTAATGCGAGCATAAATACAGCTCTGCTTGGGTAATTTTTTACAAGATCTAAACCCAAAACTATGCCGAATAATTTTTAAAGCACTTTTTAGAAGCTTGGCATTAGTATAAGGACCCAAATAACGGCTAGATAAATCATCTTTTTTGCGTGTGATATAAACTGCAGGAAATTTTTCATCAGTAATTTTAACTAATGGAAAACTTTTATCGTCTTTAAGAGAGATATTATATTTAGGCTTTAGATCATGCACCAAAGCAGCTTCCAGCAATAAAGCCATCGCTTCATTGGCAGTTAATCTAAATTCAACATCGGTTACCTGAAAAATTAAAGCCGCAGTTTTATTATTAACATCTTTAGCTAAATAGTTTAACAATCTTTTTTTTAATGAATTAGCTTTACCTACGTAAAGCACTTGCCCAAAACGATTACGCATCAGATAAACGCCACAGGAATCCGGAGCAGCTAAAAATTTTTCTCTTAAATTTTGTAAGTTTGCCATAAAATTTTATCGGTCAACTCTTTTAATTCAGTAACTTTAAAAATAAAACAAAAGACAATGTAAGCTATGCCGCCGCAAAATAATGCCCAATAAAAATTTAATGCCCGATTCACTAAAAAGCAAACCGCAGCCATACCTAAAGTTGCCCCACAAACACGTAAAAATGAAAAAAGTATTTTATTTTCTTGAAAACCACCTAAGCGCTTACTTAAAATGAAAAATAAAACAAAAAAAGTAATTACCCCAGAGATAGAAGTAGCCAATGCTAAGCCGCCGATTTTAAGGGGAAACATTAAAATAGCATTAAGTGCGACATTTAAAAATAAAGCCAAACCCGCGATCTTAGTCGGAGTAACCGTATCCTTTAAAGCAAAAAAGCAACATTGTAAAATTTTTGTGCCCCCGTAAGCAAATAACCCAATACTATAATAAAATAAAGCGCTGCTAGTCAAAACTCCTGAATTGAAATCAAATCTCCCTCCGCCGAAAAAAGTAAAAACTAAAGGCTTGGCCAAAACCATAAAGAGTGCAGTCATTGGCATCAGCACAAAGAAAACTGTCCGCAGCCCCCAGGAAAGCGTATGCTTAAGATTATCATGATTATCTTCTAATACCTGGGTTGAAAATGTGGGTAGAATTGCCTGGGCAATCGCATTACTAAAAATACCGATCGGAAATTGAATCAGCCGATAAGCAAAATAAAGTACAGCAACTCCCCCATCTCCGACAATAGCTATTAATGAACCAAAAATGGTATCCACAAAATTATTTAACTGATAAATACTGGAGCTAACTAATCGCGGCAACAATAATTTCTTAATTTGCACTATACCGGGATGCTTAAAATTAAACGCTACTCTTGGTCGAAAGCCTTTTTTATATAAAAGCGGAATCTGCACTGCTAACTGCAAAACCCCGCCTAAAAGAACTCCAGTGGCTAATCCTTTCGTCCCTTCCCCTAAAAGCAAAGCGCAAATAATTATCGAAATATTTAATAAACAAGGCGCAAACGCCGAAATGGTAAAATTCTTTAGCGAATTCAACACCGCCATGGCATATGCCGCTAAACCAATCAGAAAAATATAAGGAAAAATAATGCGATTTAAATTAATGGTTGCTTGTAATTTTTCTGGGAAAGCGATAAACCCCGGAGCAATCAAACGCACAATCAACGGGGAAAATATAATCCCCAAAATAGTGATCGCGCTTAAGATTACCACCGCTAGATTAAGTAAAAGATTAGCCAGTTCCCAAAACTCTTCTTTAGAACGCTTATGATTATATTCACTTAAAACCGGAACAATCGCCGCATTGGAAGCCCCTTCTCCCACTAAATCGCGAAAAAGATTGGGTATACGAAAAGCAATGACGAAAGCCTGAGCATAAACATAAATACCAAATAAGCGGGCAATAATAATATCTCTAATAAAACCCAGGATACGCGAACTCAACGTGGCTAAGCTAATCATCCCCGCTGAACGGGCAACGCTGTGATTGTGATGATTTATGAAAGATTTGTCTGTTGACATGAGTAATTAATTATGCTAATAATATCCCTTGTTATTACCGGCCTAAAGGGGCCGATTATTCTAAACATTAAGGAGAATATATGCCTAGACGTAGAACATCAATTAAAAGTACCCGCGTAAATAAAAGAAAACATACTCGTAATCTTAAGGTCAAAGTAGCACTTAAGAAAGCGATCAAGAATTTTCAAGAATTAATTACTAAAAAAGATGCTAGTGAAGCTAAAAAATGCTTAGTTAAGGTTTTTTCTCAGCTAGATAAAGCCGCCAAAAAAAATGTCATCGCTTTAGGAACCGCTAATCGCAAAAAATCGCGCCTCATGCTTCGTTTAAACAAAAGCGCATAAATTTACCACTAATTTTTCCAAAGCAAAGGCAGGCCTAAGCCTGCCTGTTTTTATCTCAATATCACAATTCAGCAAAAGTTTTAATTTTCTCTTTGCAATTTGACTTTGGATATCCTGTTTTTCCCAAGCAAAACGCAAACCGCCCAAAATCCTCTCCGGGGCTTGGCCATTTTTAAGCAGCTGGCTTAAGACCTCCAGAGCATAATCAGTTTTTCTCAATTCAATCTGGCGATTTAAAGCAAATGTATCCGGATTAGTTATCTCTTTAAAACGCATAAGCGATGCATATGAAGAGATCGCCTTAACAAATTCATCTTTATAATCATATTGCGGAAAATCTAAAACTAAAATTAATTGTTTAAATGGCTTTTTAGCATAAGCCAGCAGAAAATCCCGCGATGCATCATCTAGAGAATCTGCTTCTTTAATTACAACAATTCTTTTTTCACTTTTTAAGGGAATTGCCAGAAAACGTTCTTGGATATCTTTTAATTTTATTTCATTAGCATATAAGATATCCAGGTTAAAATCCTGCAGATCTTTAGAAAGGGCTTCCTGCTTTATTTTTCTAAGTTGAGTTTCTTTAGCCGCGATATCCTGGCCAATAAGTAAATAAACCCCGTTAGAAACAGGTTGTCGCAGACAACCACCGGATGTCTCATTTATCTTATTTCTAACGGGGTAAACCATATTACCATTGTTCAACGGTGCGTTCGACAATACGCCGAGCCAAATCCTCTACTGCATTAGTAACGGCTGTATCTTCAGAGACCAAAATCACATTACCAGAAGCAAAGCTGGTAAAATAAGAATAGTTACCATTAAAATTACTCTCTTCCCAAACTAATTTATTCTCTGTAGTATCCCAAAGGCTAAGTTTTACATAAACATTAATACGATACTCCGTAACATTTTCACTATCGGCAGTATAACTCAAAGGATCCTTACGATATTCAATAAGTTCTCCCTTTAGCACTAAATCAGCTTGGCCATCTTTAGCCGGTTTTAGATTTCCATCAAAAAGATATTTATTAATTACTTTTTTAGTAATTTCAGTCTCAAGCATCGGTCGATAAATACGATATTTACTGGCAGAATAAGACTCTTGAGTTACATCTACTTTATTTAAGAAGGGAGTGACATAAATCGTTTTATATTTTCCATAAAGCATGGAGCGGGTAGTATAACCGCAACCACTTAAAACACTGGTTAAAATAAATAACCCGGTAGTAAAAATTACAAAAAATTTAACTTTATTTCTCATTTTTACGCTCCATCATCTGCAACCTCACTAATGCCTCTTTAGCCAAAGGACTTTCTGGATGACTATCAATTATATCATTATAATAAATTTTTGCCGAATTAAAATTCTTTTGTTTTTCATAAAACCGTGCAATGTTATAGCTAGCCTCTGCCTCTTTTTCTCTAATCCGATCAACATTTTTCTGCGCATCTAAAGAAAGTACAGCATCTGGATGCTCCCTAACAAACTCTTCAAACTTTTCCTTAGCCTCTTGCGCTGCTCCCTGATCATAAGCAAACCCTTTGGACAAGCTAGCTCGGCAAGAGGCAATCTGAAATTTTGCTGGTGCAGCCCACTCGCTATCCGGATAACGTGAGACTACTTTATTAAACTCATCTTCGGCTTCATAATAACGCAACAGTCCTTTTAGCACCAAACCTAATTTATATTGTGCTGCTGGAGCTAACGGCCCGTAAGTAGAGTTCTCGATCACCTTACCAAATATTTCAATCGCCGGATTATCTACGGGCAAAGTTATACCTAAAGCTTTGCGCGTTTCTCCGTTCATAAACCTTTCAGCAATTTTATATTCGCGTTCATTAATCTCCTGGATACGCTCACTAAAAGGATACTTATCAATCACCATCTGATAAGCCTGAAATGCTTCATAGATCCTACCCTGCTTTTCTTCTGCTAAACCTAAATAATACTGACTTTCCGCGGCTTCCGCAGATTTAGGGTAAGCCTTCAATAATTTACGAAATTCACGTTTAGCTTCATCCAATTTATTGTCATCGAAAAAGATTTTCGCATAAGCAAATTGATCTTTAGGATTATCTTTAGGCAGAGATTTAGGGTTTATCCATTTACCGGTTTTGGGGGTCCAGATCCAATAGGAATACACCGGTTGGATAGCTAAAAGAGAAATAATTAAAAAACTTAAAATTATACGTTTCATAGGGGTTTATTGCTGAATTACAGCTTCTCCAATTTATCATAGCCCAAAGCGTTTGTCAAAGATATTATCGGGTTTGGTTAATAACGAATATAAGCAAAGGGGAGCTTAATGATTGCGGTATTTATACTTAAGAGCAAGTTAATGAATAACGCAACCGGAGCACTAAAAAGGCTGGCTAAATATGGATGAATTAAACCAAAAACCACTAAAGTAAATCCGGATAAAGTAATCACTGTAGCCAGAGGAACAATTAAAATGTTGGCGATAATCGTAATCGGAGCAATAATTCTAAAATTAAAAGCAATAATCCATAAAGTACCTAACCATGCCGACAAGGAGACTAAAAAACCTTCGCCTATGAATTTCCAAATTTTATTTTTATAATCTTCTAGATGAAAAAACGCTTTTAATTTAGGGTAGAGATAAATAATTGCCCATACGCTAATAAATGATAACTGAAAACCAATATCAAAAAATTGTCGTGGAGCAATGATTAAAATAAATAAAGCAGAAAGTGCTAAAGAGTTATAGATATCGAAATCGCGTTTAAAAAAATAGGCGGACAAGAAAACTACCCCCATAACCGTAGCACGTACCACCGGATTACTGGCTCCCGTAACCGCACAATAAATCAACAAGCAAATTATCGCTAAAATTAAACGCTGTTTACGAGGAATGCGTAAAATTTTAAACAACAGATTAATAATAAAAGCTACAATGCTCACGTTAAAACCACTAACCACTAGAATATGAACCGTGCCCGATTTGATCATTAAATCATTGATTAACCAGGGGACATTGCGTTTCTGACCCAAAACCATCGCCGCAAGTAAGCTTGCCGGTAATTCCGGAAGAGCCCGGTAGATTGCCTCCTCCATCTTCGAACGTAGCCAAAACGAACCTGCAATTAATTTAGAGCCACCAAAGCCGGGTTGTATAATTACCTGTCGCACATCTTTAATCGACATGACCAAATAAATATCTAAGCGCTTTAAATATTCTTTATAGCTATAACTTGCGCGATTATAACCATACGGTCTAGATAATTTTCCAATTAAAGTTAAATTAGTGCCATAACTTAACGCTTGGTTAAAATTGATTTTTACTAAAACTTTACCGCAACTTTTAAATCTAAGCTTATCTGCTTGAGCGCTCTGCAGACGAAAGATAAAACTTAAACTATTATTTTTTAACTCCGGTTGGCTATCGACATATCCATTTAAGCTATAAAGTTGATTATCTTTATAAATAACAAAATTATTAATATGGTTCTTAGGTAATCGATAAGCATTTTTTAAATTAAAAAATCCTAACAATACTGTTAAAAATAACACCGCCGATAGAAATATGAAACTTTTTGTCTGTAATTTACTAACTACAAAATAGATAAAAATTCCCACTAAAATTGCTAACCAAAAATTAATTAACTTAAGACTAGCTAAAATTATTCCCAGGCAATAAAATCCCGTTAACCAAACCAGTAACGAATTCATCAGATAAAAAATACCTCTTTTAACCGCTCATAACGCAGGCGACCGATCCCCTTAACTTCTTTTAATTCTTCTAAAAATCTAAATTCTTTGTGCAAAGAGCGATACTCAATAATTCTCTCTCCCAATTTCAAAGAAACCCCCTTAACCTTGGAAATTTCACTTAAACTAATTTTATTTAAATTTAGCTTAGCTAATTCAACTTGCGGATAAACCAATTTTTCAACGCGGGCATTTACTTTAATTAAATTATTTAAAATCAACCCGCAAAAAGCTAAACCTAAAAGAAACAAAGCTACCTTACGTTCTTCAGTTGTAAAATTGAGCATATTTTTAACCCTCCTCACTTTAATAGACGAAGGAATTACCATTATCTAACAGGAAAACAGCCCAGTTGTAATCGCTATCTATTTGATGTATACTAAACTTATGCCTAAAAAGATCCTAATTATTGACGATGACTACAATATTGCCAAAAAAAGCAAAGAAGAGCTGCTAAAAGCCGGTTATACGGTAATAATTGCTTACGACGCTAAGAGTGGATTAGAAAAATTCAAAGCAGAAAAACCCGATTGTTTGCTTTTAGACTTAGTTTTACCAGATGATAGCGGATTTAAAGTAGCCCAAGAGATTAGAAACCTAATCGAATTTATCGATATTCCGATTATTGCTACTTCATTAAAACACGAAGATATTGATAAACATATCGCTGCCAAAAGCGGAATCACTGTTTACGTAGAAAAACCCCTAGATTATCCCAGACTCCTCTTCCACATCAAAGACGTTCTAAATAAATAATCCTGTTGCTTTTCAAGTGAGTGTCGATTTATAAGCTTTCTGGCTTTTGCTGAAGGCACATTAGAAGATTTTCGGCAACTGTGTACAAGCCTGTCCTCCGCAGGAGGAGAATTACGTCGAGTGAAGGCGGTGTCCATCTAGCGTAAGGAAGAAAGCCGTAGCCAGACGTAAGCCGCAGCAGGCGGCGAAAATCTTCGTGCCGAAGCGAAAGCCGGAAAGCTTAGGCAGGACCCGCGTAGACGAAATAAAATTATATAACGATATTAACGAGTTTCTGGGGGACGATGATAATTTTCTTCGGGGACTTTCCTTCAAACCAAGGAATTAATTTTTCATCTTGCTGAATCAACTCTTTAAGCTTTTCTTCAGAGATATTACGCTCAACAGAAATTTTACTACGCACTTTTCCATTAACTTGAATTACTAACTCTACAGTTTCTTCCACCAATAATGCCGGATCAAATTTTGGCCAACTAGCTTTAAAAATACTTTCCTTATTACCCAAAATTTCCCAAAGCTCCTCGGCAAAATGCGGCACAATCGGACTCAGCATAATTACAAGAGTTGAAAATATCTGCTTATTGGCACCAGTTTGATAAATAACATTGGTTAACTCCATGAGACTAGCAATCGCGGTATTAAATTTAAATTCGCTGTAATCCTGGCTGACTTTTTTTATTGCTTTATGCAAACTCTTTAAAGCTTGCGGATCTACTTGATCCTTTAAATTTTCCTGAATTCTCCAAACCCGGTTTAAAAATTTAAACGACCCCTCTAACCCACGCTCATCCCACTCAAGTTCAGTCTCCGGAGGAGCCGCAAATAAAATAAACAAACGCAGGGCATCCGCGCCGTAATTTTTAATCATTGAATCCGGATCAACGATATTGCCCTTAGACTTAGACATTACCTCGCCATCTTTTAAAACCATACCTTGAGTAAGCAATTTATTAAACGGCTCGCTAAAATCAATCAACTTTAAATCTTGGAAAAATTTCGTAAAGAATCTCGAGTACAACAAGTGCAAAATCGCATGCTCAATTCCACCAATATATTGATCAACCGTCATCCAATATTTAGCTTCTTGAACATCAAACGGTGCCTCATTAAATTTAGGCGAGCAAAATCTTAAAAAATACAGGAAGAATCAAAAAAAGTAGCCATCGTGTCAGTTTCTCGACGAGCTTTGCCCTTACATTTAGGACAATTAACTTCCACAAATGCTTTAACTTTATTTAACGGACTTCCCCCTTCCCCAGTAAAGGGTGCATCAGCAGGTAATTCAACCGGTAAATCTTGATAAGGGACTGGCACAATTCCACAAGTCGGACAATAAATCATCGGAATCGGTGTACCCCAATAGCGTTGACGAGAGATTAACCAATCACGTAAGCGCCAATGGGTTTGAATTTTACCAATTTTTTTAGCCTCCATCCATTGCGCAATTTTATTTTTAGCTTCTTGATTATTTAATCCATCAAACTCACCAGAATTTATCTGTAGGCCATCACCTTCATAAGCTTGAGTTAAATCTTGTGCAGATTTTAAAGTTCCCTCTTTAGGCGAGATAACCAAACGCAGCGGTAATTTATGCTCTTTAGCAAAAAGAAAATCACGTTGATCATGTGTGGGTACGGCCATAATGGCTCCGGTGCCATACTCCATCAACACATAATCAGCAATCCAAATCGGAACCTTTTCGTTATTTACCGGATTAATTGCAAAACTACCGGTAAATACCCCTTCTTTCTTAACATCAGAAGCCGCACGTACAACTTTACTTTCCGCCGCCACTTTTTTAATAAAAGCTAGCGCTGCCTTTTCCTCAGGTCTACCTTTAATTAAATCTTTAACTAATGGATGCTCCGGAGCTAAAACAATATAGGTAGCCCCAAAGATTGTATCCACACGCGTAGTAAATACGGAGATTACCGTATCACTATTTTCTAATTTAAAATAAATATCCACCCCGCTGCTTTTGCCAATCCAATTATTTTGCATGGCTAAAACTCGCGGTGGCCAATTGACTAATTTTTCTAAATCTTCTAATAATCGTTCCTTATATTCAGTGATTTTTAAATACCACTGCTCTAAATCTTTTTGCTCAACCTTAGTATGACAGCGCCAACACTCTCCATCGATTACCTCTTCATTGGCCAAAGTGGTCTGACAGCTAGTACACCAATTTACCCCCGAAGCTTTACGATAAGCCAGGCCGCGTTCAAACATCTTTAAAAAAATCCACTGGTTCCATTTATAATAATCACTCTGACAGGTGGAGACTTCCCTTTCCCAATCATAAGAAAAACCCATTTTCTTTAATTCGGTTTCCATCTCTTTAATACATTTATGCGTCCAATCAGCAGGCTTAGTTTTATTTTTTATCGCCGCATTCTCCGCCGGCTGGCCAAAAGCATCAAAACCCATCGGATGCATTACATTGTAACCTTCTAAAGTTTTAAAACGGCTAGCTACATCGCCAATCGTATAATTGCGCACATGACCCATGTGAATTTTTCCCGACGGATACGGAAACATCTCTAGCAGATAATATTTTTTGCGCGCTAGATCAGCTTGCGCCCGAAAAGCAGAACTATCCTGCCAAATTTTCTGCCACTTATTTTCTATTGTTTTAGGATCATATTGCATTTTATTTAACCGCCAATTTTTTAACTAATGCTAAATTTTCTTGATCACTTTTTTCCGTAGTTTTAGGTGTCTCTAAGATCATCGGGATTTTCTTTAACTTAGGATGATTAATAATTCTTTTCATCCCGGCCATGCCGATATGGCCTTTGCCAATATGGTCATGACGATCGTGATGGCTGCCCAATTCTGCGGCCGCATCATTAAGATGAATGAGTTTAATCAATTTTGTTCCCACCAACTCTTCAATCTCAGTCATCATTTTATCTAAACCGTCTTTGGTCGATAAATTATAACCAGCCAGATAAGCATGCGCCGTATCTAAACACAAACCTACGCGCGATTTATCCTTTATCCCTTTAAGAATTTTTTGCTGATGATAGAAACGATAACCCAGCCAAGATCCGCTACCGGAAGTGTTTTCTAATAAGATTCCCACCTTAGAACCCTTAGTTTTTTCTAAAATTATATTCAAAGCCTCAATTAATCTTTTAATCCCGGCGTCCTCAGATGTCTCCTTATGACTACCCATGTGCGTAACAATATAATCAGCTCCTAATCGATCAGCCTCTTGAATATCCTCAATATAAGCCTGAATGGAACCACGATACAAACGCACATCTGGAGAAGCTAAATTAATCAGATAAGATATATGAATAAAAACCGGATTAATTTTATATTTTTTACGACGAGCGATAAACTCTTGGATGTCTTCCGCAGCAATCTGATTACCCTTACGCCAAGATTGCGGTGGCCGGCTAAAGATCTGCATCGTATCGGCACCTAAGTGATGGGCGATATCTAATGCCTGATAAATTTTACCCGCTGCGGAAACATGTGCGCCTAGAATCATAATGTTTAGATTATACCCTTTCCTAAAATAAGCGTCAATAGCTTATCCACAACTAACTAAAATTATTTAATAGAAATTTTTTATAAATAAGAGTTCTATGGCTTGAAAATTTTAAATTTAAAGATATAATAAGCTCAATAAAGGAAACTTAAATGTTTAAATTCAAAAAACCAACCATATTAATTATCGATGACGATCCTGCCGTAAGAAGTTACCTTAACGACCTGTTAAAAAGCAAAGGTTTTCTTACCTACTTGGCTAGCGATGGCCAGGAAGCTTTAGAAAAAATAAAAAAATTAAAAATCCAGATTGTCCTCTGTGATATTAAAATGCCTAAACTTAACGGCATTGACTTTCTTAAAGCTACTCATAAATTAAACTTAAATGTGCAGGTAACCATTATGACCGGAGTTTATGATTTAGAGAGCTGCAATGAAGCAGTAAAATACGCCATTTGCGGTTACTTGATTAAACCTTTCTCAAGCGAAGAACTAATGAAATCCATAACTCTAGCCCAACGCAATATTCTAGAGAAGCACGAAACCACTAAACACGCCATGGGCCAGCTCAAAGAAGGAAAACATAAATACATCTTGAGCAATATTTTAAAAAAAATTTATTTGGCGATCCCTTTAACTTTATTACTTTGCGCAATTCTAGTTCCTTTAGTTAATTTTGTCCCCTTCTCAGGAAACTTAAGATGCGGCATTTACGACCAGCTGCAAAAGACAGAAAACATCCTCAAAGGCCCACCTGAGCAAATTAACCAAATTGTTTTAGTGCTCATCGATAATCAAACTATCGAAAAAATTTCTCAAAGCTGGCCATATCCGCGTTCAGTATTTGCACAAGTAATCAAAAATATTAAGGCAGCTAACCCAAAGATAATTGCCCTAGACTTTACTTTTATCGGCAACTCTGATCCTAAAGAAGATGACTATCTCAAAGAAGAACTTTCTGGCGGCCAGCCGATAATTTTAGGCTACGGGATTGATGAAGCTAGTAAGATTAATTTCTCTACCTTGCCCCAAATTACTTCAGTAACTTCCTCAGGATTTGTTAATTCATTACAAGATCATGACGGGGTAGCCCGTCGAGGATTAACTTATCTTAAAAGTGAAAACAATCCTAAGCTCTGGTTTCTTTCTTGGGAGATGCAAGTATTAAAAACAATCAAGGGAATCAACTACTCTACTTTTATAGACGACAAAACTACTATCTCCTTTAAAAACAGCGCTCAAGAAGAATGGGAGATTCCGGTTGATCCACAATCAAGTTCATTTCTCATCCGTTTTCGCGCTAAAACTGAAGACTTCAAACAACTTTCTTTTGTACAAGTTCTAAATCACAACTTTAACCCTCTAGATTTAAAAGATAAGATTGTCTTTTTAGGAATTAACTCTACTTTGTTAGGTGATTACCAAAATGTGCCGATTGGTAAAGTCCCTGGAATAATCTTAAAAGCTAACTCTTTTTTAACACTTTATGCACATAATTTTTTAAAAATTGCGCCAGTGGCATTACGCTTAGGATTTCTGATTTTAGGAATATTTTTAATGGTCTTAGCTTTCTTTTTCCTTAAAAATTGGAGAAGGGCCGCAGTGGCGGGGTTACTGGTGTTTTTATTTTTCATTTTAAGCTATGTGTTTTTTAGCTTTGGTCTAATTTGGAACTACGCAGTTTTCCCTAGTGTATTGGTATTAACTTACTTACTCTTATCCGCTACACAAAATATCTGGAAGTTTCCGGCTTAATTAAAGACTTCCTGATCGGTTGATTTTTTATCTTGTTGAAGATTAGGTTTAGCCAACGGCTTTTCTGCGCCTAAAGGAATCACTCCCATCCCACCCGGAGGAATAATCCCGCTACCATGAGGAAACATCAAACGATTGGTAATTTCAGGGCTTTGATTTGAGATAAAATTTTGCTTTGAATACGAAAGATTGGAAACATCCGCAATGACTGGCATTGTCACAGGCAAAATCGCCGGGTTCACAAAGACTGGAGTGACCCCCATAGGAATAATTAATGGTGCGCTAACCGGAATGGGCATGGCCATTGGCACAGCAGGGACTACCCCAGTAGAAATAAACACAGGAACAGAGATATTTAAAGGTGTTGGTAAATTACTAACATATAAGACACTTTCGCCTTGCATAATGGTTAAAGATTGATTAATCGCCAATGATCCGGGTTGATAGGTGATGGCATAATTACTCAAACCTGTTCCCTCTGCAGCGCTAGCAACGATACTATAAGGTGATTGATTAACCCCGGCACTGGCGGCAGCACCAGAGCTAGTTAAAGTTACGCTAGAGATTAGATCACTATTAATTAATCCGCTGGAAGTAAACTCTGTTCCCGTAAAATTTAAATTATCGCCAAAAGTTTTAGTAACATTATCGGCGGTAATGGTTAAAGGTTTAGTAGTAATGGTTAGATTAGCTCCAACAAAATTAATTGAATAGTTGCTACCTGCAGATAAAGTGCCTTGATTAATCGCATAAGGACCAGCAGTAACAGTTTCGCCAGCGGCACGCGCTAATGCGCCAGTAAATGAAATCGCTTCACTAGGTGTATAAGTAAATATCGGATCCACTGCACCGTAAACTTTGGTTTGAGCATCTGCAATCACGGTTACCGATTTAGGAGCAATAGTAAAATTAGCCGAAACAAAAGTAATGTCATAATTAGTACCAGCAGTTAAAGTTCCTTGATTAATGGCGTAACTACCGACGTCAGTACCAGCAGCGCGGCTTAAAGCACCAGAATAAGTATCTAAACCAACTAAGGTATCCGCAGTATAAGTAAAGACTGGATCAGCCGCTCCATAAACTTTAGATTGTCCGGCATTAGCCGTAACAGTTACCGGCTTAGCACTGATGGTTAAGTTGGCCGGAACAAAAGTAATTGTATAATTGCTGCCCGCAGTTAAGGTTCCCTGACCAATAGCATAATCGCCAACATTCGTGCCAACAGCGCGAGTTAATGCGCCAGTGTAAACGTCCTCACCCACTAAAGCAGTAGCGGTATAAGTTAAAGTTGGATCGCTAGCACCATAGACTTTGGTTTGAGCGTTAGCGGTAACGGTCACGGGTTTAGTATTAACAGTTAAAGACCCATTCTCATAAACAATATTATAGTTGCTTAATCCTGTTCCCACTGCATCGCTAGGAACAATGCTATAGCTATTTACATTTGCACCTGAAGCTGCACCGACGCTAGTTAAAGTAACACTGTTTAAAGTATCCGAACCGACTAATCCTACTGCTGTAAATTCAGTTCCGGCAAAAGTTAAGGTTGAGCCATAAATCTTACTAGCGCTATTAGCCGTAATCGTCAAAGTTGGCTTAATCGCGCTGGTAATTACATTAAAAACGCCTGTGCCGATTGTAAAATATACATCATTTTCATGCGTTGCTCCCGAGCCGGTAATTCCCCAGGTTCCGTTAACTTGACCAATTTCGCCTAAAGTAAGCATATCAATACTAATCTCTGCCCCATCAGCAATATTAACTTGCGCTCCTGAAGCAATCGATAAATTACCAACCACTATTGTGTCGCTGTATATATTAAATACGCAATTACCGGTTAAAATTAAATTAGCATTATAAGTGGCTGGAAATACATCTTGCTCAGTAACACCAATATATTCAACATCGCCATTAAATGTGCCACCAATAATTACGCCATTGTTAACAATCTCCCCATTAAATATGCCGCCAAGAATATACATATTATTAACAACCTCTGCATTAAATGTACCATCAAGAATTGCTCCGTTATTAATAATTGCGGCATTAAATGTACCACTGGCAAGCGGAGCAATGCTATTAATTGTGCCATTATATGTTCCAGCGGCGATACCGTAATAATTATCAATATGGGCGCTAAAAGTACCCTCACCAATTAAAGCGAAATTTCCAAACTCTACCGTATAATCCGGAACCGTTTCTTGCACCACCCCATTAACGCTCCAGTTACTTGGAACAGTCGGACTGGCAAACCAACCGGTAAATACCGGAACCAAATGTTTGTCCGATCCAACCGGCACCGGAGTTCCTAAAACAATTTGATAAAAGTTCCCTCCGGTAACCGTACCATTATTTGTCACTACACCACTAAATCCACCACCATTAATTGTACCGTTATTCAAAACCGTACCCGTAAATCCTCCATCATTAATCGTACCATTATTAATTACTGGTCTGGCAACATTAAAAATACCATTTTCCATCGAATATGAACCCAATGTTTCGATCCCCATCCATTCATTACCTGCGCCTATAGTTAATGTCTTCGTATTGCTAGGAACTAAACCCAGGCCACCGACCGACCCACTGACCCAAATAAAATCTCCTACATATGCACCATCGCTAACTTCTCCACCGTCATTAATAAATGTGCCCTGAAATATTAATACTATGCCCTCATCATCAGAAATGCTAACTGAGCCATAATTAGTGACTGTACCATTAAATGTTCCACCTAAAATGGAACCATTATTAGTCAATGTGCCAGCATTAGATGTTCCCTCAGATGGATAATTTATCTTACCTGCATCAGGAATAGTTAGTGTATCATCACTAACTGGCACTCCATTTCCACCGGAATAATTACCAACATTATTTAAATTACCATCCTCTGCACCAGTCCAAGTATAATTATAAGGACCGAGTCCATCATTCTGCACGAAATCGCCATTAATAACTCCGGCCGAAATAATTCCACCAACCTGATTAGTTACCGTTCCAGTAAAAGTGCCACCATTAATCGTGCCATAGTTATCCAGATCCGTAGCGGTGGATCCGCTCATAATCGTTCCGATATTGGCAGCTTCTCCGGTAGAAGGTAGTACCTCAATTGTGGCTCCGTTTATCGTCCAGTTAGCAGCCACATCTAAATCTCCGCCGTTAAATACCGGAACAGCAGATTTATCTATTCCACCGCCAATATCCCCATCAACACTCTGGTAAAAATTTCCGCCGGCAATAGCGCCAGTATTAGTAACCACGCCAAAAAACACACCATCCTCAATGTCAGCTATATTAATAACCGGACCGTCAAAAATTCCTCCGGAAATTGTACCAGCATTAATCAGCTGATCGCTGTCATAAGTTTCACCACCAAGTTCATAGCTACCACCCATAACCTGATTATTAAATGTACCGCCGGATATCATTCCCACATTAGCAATCAAACCATTAAATTCTCCTGAATAAATATAACCAGCATTATAAATTAGACCGCTAATCTCTCCTCCATCAATAATATTATAGTTGAAAAAATATTCACCTGAATATGACCCACCAGTAATTATGCCGGAATTAGCAACTTCTGCCTCATCTATAGGTAATGCTGATAATGGCTCACCATTCACTGACCAATTAGCGGCGACATCTAAATCTCCACCATTAAACACCGGGACATCAGATTTATTTGTTCCATCTCCAATGCCATATCCTCCAACAGTCCGATAAAAATTACCACCAGCGATACTACTATTATTAGTAACTACGCCAAAAAATTGACCATCCTGAATATAATAATTATTGATAACTGTATTATTGAATACGCCATATTGGATATAATAATCATTAGTAACTGCGGCATTAAATACACCGCCGGCTATAAGATAAGTATTAACCACTGCGGAATTAAATACACCGCCACCAATTGCGATATTATTGGTAACTACGCCATTAAATGTACCGCCAAAAATTAACCCAGTATTAGTCAGCGCTTGGGCAAATGTACCACCCCAAATGCCCATAAGATTTGTAACTACACCACTAAATGTTCCATCGCCGATCAAGCCAGAGTTGTTAATTATGCCACCATATACGCCATTCATAATGGAGCCGTAATTATCAATGCGTACAGAAGTTTGGCCAGCAATAATTACACCGAAATTAGCAAATTCTATTTCCGGCAATACCTCTGTTGTATACGAATGACCGTCCATAGTCCAGGACCAGGTATCTGGATTATTTAAATCTCCCTCTTCGGCTGTAAATACCGGAACAGCTGACTTATTAATACCGCTCTGGATCCCATTTGCACCAATAACCGTTTGATAAAAATCACCGCCGGTAATTGTACCGTCATTAGTAACTACGCCTAAGAAACCACCACCAGTAATCGTACCGCTAGGATTATTCAATACCGTATTACTAAACCCACCGCCAGTAATCGTACCATTGTTAGTAACTGGAGCAGAGATTGCGAATTTATTGTTACCTAATCCGCTCAAAGAAAATACAGCTCCATCCCAAGTAGCGCCTGAGGCAATAGTTAAAGAAGTAATACCTGCAATATCAATAATAAATTGCGATCCGCCTTCCCAAATAAAATCTCCAGTAAATGTGGCGCCATAAATATGTCCACTATGAGCAGTAAATTTACCTTTAAAAAATATACCTACCTCTAAATCGTCAGAAATATTACCATTATTAACAACTTCACCATTAAATATCCCACCGAAAATATTACCGTTATTAGTAGTTAACAAAGCATTGGATGTTCCTGATGATGGATAATTTGCTTCATCCCCAAGCCAAGGAATAGTTAATGTATCAGTATTAGTTGGTACCACTTCAGCCACTAATCCACCGCAAGTATAATTGCCTGGTTTACCCAAATCCCCATCAATTGCCCCCGTCCAAACATAATCTAAATCCCAATTAGAGTTGTTAGTTCCTTTTAACGATAAAGTCATTGGCATAAGATAATTAGCCACATTATTACCATCCTGAACGTATATATAGGTAAGATTTACTTTTGTCTGATCAAGAGCATTAACCATCCATTGGCTGCCAGCTTCTGTGGAAGATACACGGATTAAGTTGCCAGATGCTCCCTCTATTCTTAAGTTGTTCAGAATAGTCTGGGTTTTACCGGCTTCAAATTTGATGATTTTTCCAGGAGTGGTGCAAACTAAATTATAGAAGGTATTATTACCGCTGATAATGGAAACCTTGCTGGCATCAATAAAGCTTACGGTATAAGTAGCCGCATCAAAGGTTCCGGTCTGGTGATTAAAATTACCTCTTAAAGCCAAATCCCGGGCTAAAGTTAAAGTACTGGTATAACCATTTATATTTAAATCATCAATCGTCCCCTGGAAAGCCGCATCCACAATAGAATCTTTATTCGGGTTATTTCCAGTGACACCATCAAAGGTAACGATGTCATATTCGGTAGGAGTAGTTCCGGTATCCCAGTTATTTGCATCTGACCAGTTATTGGTTGCGCCATTACCAGTCCAGAAAGGATCTAAATCGAGGTTGGTATTATTGCCCAAAGAGCTAGAATGAATGATCTTTAACGGAGGAGCACGGATATTTAATAAGTTGCTGACTAAAGCATATTGAATATCGCTCTCTCCTTGTGCATTCAGTGACCATTGTTTTAAAGGATCAATAGAAGTTAAAGTTAAAAGATTACCGTAGCTTCCTTTTAAGTTTAAGTTATTTAAAATGGCTTGAGGATTTTCAGTGTCAAATCTAACGATTTTACCCGGTTCAGTAACGTTAAAATTATAAAAGATATTGGCTCCTAAAACATTGGCATCTTGACTAGAAACTAAATTTACCGTAGAGGTACCAGCATTAAATAAGCCAGAATTGGCCCAATTTCGGCTAATACTATACTCAGTATTAGCCGCATTCAAAGTCACGCCCTTACCTATATATAAGGATCCGGCAGTTCTGACTTGAGAATTATCCTGTTGATTATAAATGGCCACCGCTCCGGCTTGATTCAAATTTAAATCACCAATGACATTAATATTGGCTAAAGTCGAAGCTCCTGAAGATTGAATAGTGATATCACCAGAAGTAGTCGTAGAGATAGTCGTACCCGCAGCCTGATTAAATGCACCAACGCCATCTAAATCATAATCAGCTAATAACGATAAATCACCGGAATCAGCCGCTATATCCGCGCTTACCTTAATATCATTATTAGCGGCTAAAGTAGCCTCTCCGGTAATATTCAATTTAGCATTAACCTTAATGGATTCATCACTGGATATTAAAATTTTACCATTTGCTCCGGCATCCAGGGTGCCAGAGGCAACCACATCTGCTCCGGTAGCCACAATCCGAATGGCGTCCCCTACCTTAATTACTTGATTTGCCCGCACTACTCCGGTTTGATTAACCGCTTGCTTAAAGATATTTTTAGCAGTTTTAACCGTCATAAACACTTGAGCTGCAGCAATCGTACCAGAGTTAGCAACAGCTTCTTCTAAAGTAACTCCATTGCTATCACAAACCTGACCACTGGTAGCTTGATTAATCTCAACCTGGATTAAACCCATTTGGTCAAAACTAACCGTAGCTTTATCCCCAGAAGCCAGGTGTGCAGTTCCCGCATATGCGGTAATTATACCTATATTATTTACGGCACTACCAATCAAAGCCACTGTATTAGTAGCTAAATTACCTTCATTCAAAATTTGAGAGTAAGGTGAATTGGCATTGTGTTCAAAGATATAATTACCATTAATAAAATTATTGGTAGTGATATTTAAGGTAGAAGCGATAAAACGATTTACTTGTACATTAGCATTTGGTCCAAAATGAATACCATTAGGATTAACCAAAACTAACATTCCGTTTGCATAAAGCGAACCAAAAATTTGGCTAGCCGCATTTCCAATGACTCTACTTAAAACGCTAGCATCATTTGATGGCTGAATAAAATTTACAATTTCATTTTGCGCAATGTTAAAAGAATTAAAATTAATTACGGTTTGATTGCTGGCAGTAATGTTTAAAGTATTGGCATTGATCTGTTCAAAAGTGGCAGAACCGGATTCCACAGTTTGACCTTGCGGCAAAGCAAAAAGCAATTGGCCGCAGCTCAAAGAAAAAATTAAAGTTAAGATTATAGTAAAAATTATTTTTTTCATTTTAGTATTGCTTCCTTTGGAAATGTGCCCACAAAGTTTGAACGAATTCCATATTTATCTTCCAAGAAAACTCGGCATAAATAATTCAAGATATCACTAACATCTTTATTAGATTCCATAGAAATAAACTTAATATGCTCTTCTATTTCTTTGGTGGTTCTAAATCCCAGGAATCCGTTTTGTTTTTTGATTTTGTTCATCTCTTTCCTCCGACAGCTAAAGTATAACATATGTTTAACAGTTGTCAAGGTTGACAGATAAAATATTTTTGTTAATACCATAATTATTTATTAATGTAAGTTGTTGAATACCAACGATTTAAAACATAGGTAGGTTTAAATTAGTTAAATCTTTTAAAAAATTTGAAAAAATTTTATCGAGGAGAAATAAACTACTCTCTTACTTCTTGGCTGCGGGCTTAGTTGGTTTACCAGTGAAATTCGAACGGATGGAGTATTCGTCTTTTAAAAATAAACGACAAAGATAATTTAAGGTGCCACTAATTTCTTTATCACATTCTGCAGATAGCGACTTCATACTAGTTTCAATTTGTTTGGTCGTACGAAATCCCAAGAAACCATCTTGCTTTTTGATCTTCTTCATATCTTTTTAACTTTATATTTCAGCTTGAAAAGTTAAATAAAATGTAGATGGTCCTGATCCACTAACCGGTTGGTCTCCTCCAATGGCTTTAGCCCATTGCGCTTTTACAGAACAACCGGTAAAATTTAATTGCACACCCCCACCAACACCCGCTAAAAATTGATCCGGCATTTCTCCGGGAATTACTTTTCTTAATTTTCCACCACCGCAATCTACAAAAATTAAAGGTTGAATTTGATAACGCAAAGGAACTTTTTGATTATTTAATTTCCAATCTTTGGGAATTAAATACATGGGAAAAATCCACTCTGTAGCTAAGTAACCACCAATGTCTGCTAAATAGTCACCTTCCGGATAACCTCTTACGGAATAAGCACCACCAATCTGAATCTGTTCAGAAGCCGGTAAGGTACAAGATGCAGCCTGAAACTGAGAACGCATGGAAAGATAGCTACCAAAAGGCATCCTTTGTGTACGATTTAAAGTTTGATCATATTTAAAAAATGATCCCCCCGAACCAGTACGACTGGCCAAAGAATTACCGCGTGAAGAAGATCCTAAGAAACCACTGGAACTAAAAGAAAATTTAGGAGAAAAACTAGTTTGTCCGGTAGTATCCTGCTTAGTAAAATCAAAACCAAACCAGGGAAGGCGCAGTTGATCATCAGAGGTCTTCTCTCCAGCTGTTTTTTGCACAATAGACTTAATATCAATACCTAAATTAAAATCAGCCTGATAATCTTCTCTTAAAGCTAACTCCCAAGATAAGCGAGGTGTATAAATCTGAGTTTGACCGGTAATATCTTGTGGCCCATACTCTTTCCCTAGCCTCATCTTAAAATAAGTAGTATCAAAGTAAAATTTTGTTCCATTGGTCCCTATTGGCAGCCCATAACTAATCGACTGACCAAAAGTATCGCGACTTAATAATGATACAGAGAATAACGAATCTGCATTACCAGTTAAATTAGAGGTGCGTAAAGTAAAGGAAGTGCGGTACTGACCGGTGAGTCGAGTTCCCTGATTATCCTCTCCTATGCCAATATGCCAGGGAAGCTTGTCTTTTACTTGCAAAACAATATCTGAGGATTGCGGATCTTGACCAGCAGAGATAACCGTTTTAACCTCTAAATCTGAACTTTGATTTAAACGTAAAACATCTCTTTGTAATTCATTAATGTTTAGAATTTGGTTTTTTTTTGAGTGGAAGAATCTTTCAATTAAATCGGAAGAAAACCATTTATTACCCTCAATTTTCAAATTTCCCATCTTGCCTTCGGCTACTCTAATCTCTACCTGGCCATCTTTAATATCCTGAGGAGGAATATAGGCACTAGTAGTAAGATAACCTTTTTTAGCATAAACAGATTCCATCGCTTTCATTACTGTTTCCAAATCTTGAAAGGTTATCTCTTTATTAAGGTAAGGCTGATAAATTGAACTAAACTCTTCCGGTTTAAAAATAGTAGACCCGGTAATCACAATTTTCTTTAAGAAAAATGGTACGCTCGGTAAAGCGGTAATTCCCGGCCGAGTAGGAACTTCAATCACCGGAGTTTTAGCTTTTTGCTGCAGTTGAGTTTTTTGACGTTCGGCTTGCGCTTTAAAACGCTCTGCTTCAGCTCCCACGCTTTGCCCGGTTGGTGGCGCAGCAAAAGCAAAAGAAGAGATAAAAATAAAGGTTAAATTAAATAATATTGTTTTAAGCAGAAAACCCGGAAGATTTTTTGATTTACGTTTATACATAATTTTATTAGGTAATGGCACTACGCTCGCTACGGCACTTGTCGTGCCGTTTTACGCTCGTTTTAGTGCCATTTAATTTTTGCTTGTCGCAAAAATTAAATGGAGCTGAGGAGGATCGAACTCCTGACCCTTTGCATGCCATGCAAATGCTCTCCCAGCTGAGCTACAGCCCCAAAATTTATCTATTGACCTTTGCTATTTTAGAATATAAAATGCTTAACGTCAACCCCGTTAGAAATACAAAATTATAATAGCATAATTTCTAACGGGGTCAACTTAAAAATCTATGCCGGGATGGCGAAATGGCATACGCGGCAGCCTCAAAAGCTGCTGAGCGCAAGTTCATGTGGGTTCAACTCCCTCTCCCGGTATTTTTTTAATGAAACAAAATATTAATCACAACTGGAATTCAAATTTAGCTTACGCTATCGGCCTTATAGCGACTGATGGAAATTTATCAAAAGACAAAAGGCATATCCTCTTTACGACAACTGACCTGCAATTAGCAAATACATTCAAAAAGTGTCTAAACATTAAAAATAAAATAATAATCACTTCTCCAAGCGGTTTCGGAAAGAAACGCGCTTATAGAATAAATTTTGGAAATGTAAAATTATATCAATGGTTGCAAACAATAGGGCTGATGCCTAAAAAAACAATGTTAATGGGTAAATTAGATATTCCAGATAAATATTTCGTTGATTTCTTAAGGGGTCACCTTGATGGTGACGGCTCTATTTTTACTTATACCGATAAATACATGAAATACAAAGAAAAAAAGTATACTTATTTCAGATTATACACTAAGTTTATCTCAGCTAGTTTTATCCAAATTAGCTGGATTAGAGAAAAAATTAAAGAAATATTAAATATACAAGGATCATTAACTCACTATCTTAAAATAAATAGAAAATTTCCTATTTGGCAACTTCGTTTTGCTAAAAATGATTCTTTAAAACTTCTATCCTGGCTCTACTACAAACCCAATCTGCCTTGTTTAAATCGTAAAAGAAAAATTGCACTACGTTTTATTAAGTAAATTTTTTATTTATTTAATATACGCTGCAATTCCCTGATAGATGCGCTTAGCTACTATTTTATATCCGCGCCCGTTAGGATGAAAGAAATCACTTTTCATCGACGGATTAGTAATAATACGATTTAAAACTGTGGGTATGAATATTGCCTTTTTTTCAGTAGCTAATTTCTTAAAAACTCCTCGATAATCCATAAAGAACATTCCCGCGCTAATATCTACTAAAGCCACCATCGCACCCTTTTGCTGGATACGATCAATCATCTTACTTAAATTTTTTACTGTTTCCTCTATAGTTATTTTTTTAAGAAAATCGTTTCCGCAAAATTCTACAATCACTAAACGAGGATTCTTACTTAATACATCAGATTCTAATCGTTCTAAAGCCGCAAAAGTGGTATCTCCATCGACCCCCGCATTAATCACCGGCAGCTTCACCATTGTCCTTAACACAGTAGGATAATCTTCACCTTGGTTAGCCCCGTAACCAAAAGTAATGCTGTCGCCAAAACAAATAATATTCCCACCCTTAGCATCAATATTTTTTATTTCGGGCTTAAAACATCCGGACGATAAAATACTTAAAATTATTAAAATGTACTTAAATTTGTTCTTCATGTCTTAATCTCAATTGGCCACAAGCTGCGGCAATATCCTGTCCCCGTTCTTTTCTTAAAGTAACATTAATTCCAGATTTAAATAAATAGTCTCTAAAAGCAATTACATCTGATGTTGGCGGGGGAGCAATCTTTAATTCCGCAATTGTATTGGCGGGAATTAAGTTCACTTTAGCTAATCGTAAATCTTTTAAAAGAGTAACTAAATTTTGTGCCGCCGCATGGCTAGCATTAAACCCCTTAATTAAAATATACTCAAAAGTAATCTGGCGATTAGTTTTAGCCGTATATTCATGGCAACATTTAATTAACATCTCTAAAGGATACTTGCGATTTACGGGCATAATTTGGTCGCGGCTTTTATCATCAGCAGCATGCAAGGATATCGAAAGTTCAATCTGCAAATCTTCCGACTCTAATTTCTTTATTGCCGGAATAATTCCACAGGTTGAGATTGTAATACGCCGAGCCCCGATATTAAAAGCTTCTGGTGAATTAATAATCCTAATTGCCGTTAAAACATTTTCATAATTATCCAACGGCTCACCGGTTCCCATGAATACAATGTGGGTAAGATCGACATCAACGGTGTTATTTTTCAAGTAAAGAACTTCATCTAAAATTTCCGCTACCGTTAAATTGCGCTTAAAACCATTTAAACCACTGGCACAAAACTGACAAGCAAATTTACAACCCACTTGCGAAGATAAACAACCAGTGACCCGTCGAGCAGCCGGAATACTCACCGCTTCAATTAAATTTTTATCCTCTAATTCAAAAAGAAATTTAGTTGTCCCATCTTTAGATTTCTGTAAATCTGCTAAACTTAAACCTAGAATATTAAACTCTTGGCTTAACCTTGTCCTCAAAGCCACCGGCAGATTACTCATTTTATCAAAATCAACAATCCCCTTTTGATAAATCCAATTAAAAATTTGACGGGCATGGTATTTAGGAGCCTGCCAGCTAATTAATTGATCTTGGAGCTTGCTTAAGGATAACTCTTTAATATCCTGCATATTTAATTCTACTTTCTTAATTGTTCTTTATCGATCTTACCCGTACGATTCTTAGGAAGGCTGGTACAAAATTCAAAATAATGCGGAATCTTAAAATTTGCTAAATTCTGTCTTAAAAAATAACGCAGATCTTCTTCGCTAAGCTGCTTTCCTTCTTTAATTACTAAAAATGCTTTGGGAACCTCTCCTCTTAATTTATCTGCCACCCCCACTACTGCGGCCTCAGCAATATCCGGATGTTTTTGCAAGCTAGCTTCAACTTCCGGCTCAAAGACAATCTCGCCACCCACCTTAATCATCTCTTTTTTTCTACCGACAATATAGAGATAGCCGTCCTGATCAAATTTACCTAAATCTCCGGTATGAAACCAACCACCCCGCAAGGTTTCTTTAGTTAATTTGGCATCTTTAAAATATCCGTCGGTAACCACCCAACTTTTTACCACAACCTCTCCTACCTCTCCGCAAGGTAACTCCTGGTCCGTGCCTGAAAATATTTTTACCTCTATCCAGGGAGCCGGTCGGCCCACGCTTTCAACGTTTTTTGAACCCATCGGTAAAACTACCGTCGGAGCATTGGTTTCGGTTAAGCCCCAACCATTCAAAAGACTAGCCTTGGGACAAAACTGATGAAACCTGCGCAAAGCATCCGGAGAGTTAGATGCCCCAAAGGTAACAATCCAACGCAAACTAGATAAATCAAAAGTTTCAAACTCTTTTAATTGTAAAAGCGCATAATACATCGAAGGCACAATCCAGAAAAAATTTATCTTATAATTCTGTACGTTCTTTAAAAATTCTAACGGGCTAAAACGCTCCATCAAGACAACTTTTAAACCAAAAGAGATCATATTCTGGATATAAATTAACCCTCCTAAATGCGAAAATGGTAAAGCACAAAGTGCAGTATCTTTGGCACTCAGATCAGAGTTCACAAAAAAAGCCATCGATTTAGGCGGAGCATCTAATTGCGCATAATTAATTAAAACTCCTTTGGGTTTACCCGTGGTACCAGAAGTATAAAAAATTATGGCATAATCTTTTTCATTAATTTTTACCTGCGGAGCCGAACTTGATCCTTCGGCCAAAAGTTTTTCATAACTTAAACTCAAGCTATCCTCTGATTGACAGGAGATAATATTTTTTAATGAAGGTAGTCTGGCCTTAAGATTAGCAAATGAAATATTAGCTTTATGTTTAGTAATTAGTAACTTAGTTTCAGAATGATCTAGGCAGGAAACAATCTCTTCTTCGGTAAGCATAAAATCTAAAGGCACACTACAAGCCCCCACTGACCAGATCGCTAAATAACTAATCACATACTCCGGCCAATTAGGCAAATAGATCGCTACTTTATCCTGCGGCTTAACTCCCAACTTAATTAAACTTTGCGCAAATGAAAATACTTTATCTTTTAATTGAGAAAAAGAGATCTCATCCTGACGAAAAATAATCGCCGGTTTATTGGCATACTCTTTGGCACAATTTTCTAAAACATTAATTACTTTCACCCCGCACCTTCTTCCCTATTTAATTTCTACCCCATCACTTCTTATTCTATCAATACAAAGAAGGTGTGGGGTTCATTTAAAACCCATACCAGTAATTAACTAGAGGCTTGCCCTCAGCGGATTGGTCCACAATTATATTTTTAAGACGAATATACTCTAAGAATCCTTCTTTACCCAATTCTTTACCAAATCCACTCTGCTTAAATCCACCGTAAGGAAGTTGATTATAAAACATGCCATAAGTATTCACCCAAACTGTCCCCGCATTTAATTTTTTAGATAGATCATGAGCTAAATACAGATCTTTGCTCCAAATACAAGCCGCCAGCCCAAAATCTACTGCATTAGCTAATGCAGTAGCTTCATCTGAACCAGAAAACTTATGAATCAAAACTACCGGACCAAAGACCTCTTCCTTAAATATATGTGAATGCGCAGAAACATCAATTAAAACTGTCGGCTCAAAATAATAACCATTCTTTAACTCCGAGTTCTCCGGAATCTTGCCGCCACAAAGCACTTTACCACCTTCAGCTTTAGCTTTATCAATATAAGCAATAACTTTTTTACGTTGAGCATCGCTAATTAAGGGGCCCATTTGCGTTTCAAAATCATCCGCTAAACCCAACTTAATTTGCTTAGCCTTACTAACAAAACTTTTAATAAAATCATCATAGATACCCTCTTGCACAAAAATACGCGACATCGCCGTGCACATCTGCCCTTGGTTTAAAAAAATTGAAGTTAACGCACTATTAACCGCCACCTCTAAATCAACGTCACTAAAGATTAAACTCGCCGATTTACCACCCAGCTCTAAAGTTAACTTCTTAACATTTTTAGAAGAATACTGTAAAATTTGTTTTCCGGTTTCATTACTACCCGTAAAGGACACCATATCTACTCGTTTGTCCGTACAAAGCTGCTCGCCAATCTTTGGACCACTGCCATTAACTAAATTAAATACTCCAGCGGGTACTCCGGCAAGATGTATAATTTTAGCTAATTCATAAGCAGTCAGCGGGGTAAGGCTAGAAGATTTTAAAATAACCGTATTGCCCGCCGCTAATGCGGAAGCCAATTTCCAACAAGCGATCAAAAGCGGATAATTCCAGGGAACAATTAAAACCACTACCCCCATCGGCTCAGGGACTACTTTGGCTTTGGCATCTTCGGAAAGATTGAATTCTGTCTCATCTAAATAATTAATAAAATTCTCCGCCATAAATTCAAAAGTTTTAGCGCTGGAAGGAACGTCCATAAAAGTAGTTTCTTTAATCGGCTTACCGGTGTTCTGCATCTCTAATTGCGCAAGAGTAGCAGCATTATCTAAAATTCCTTGCGCAATTTTAAAAATAAATTCTTTGCGTTGCGCTAGCGAAAACTGCTGCCAAGGTCCCTGATCAAAAGCTGCTCTAGCGCTAGAAAGCGCCAACTCTACTTCTTTTTCACCGGCTAAAGAAACTTCCGCAATTACTTTTCCAGTTGAAGGATTAATAATATTCTGCTTCTCAACAGTTTCAATAAATTGTCCGTTAATATACAGTGGGCATTTTAAATTCATCTGATATTGACCTCTCTAAATAAGGCAAACAACCGGTTAAAAGGCACATACCACTTAGAAAGCTGACCTAATTGTCCAGTTAACTTCATCTTACCTTGAGTAACCGCAACAAATGAATCAAGTTTACCTAAAAATACCTGCTCCCAAACTACTGCTGGAGCCGAAATTACAAAAGGAGCATCGCTATCTGTTTCTAACTTTACAATTTTTCCATCTTCAAAATTAAATTTAAAAACACTATCGCTACCGTCGAGTTTAATCGCTAACTTTACAGTTAAACCTAGCTCTTTGCCTTTACGCGCAATAAATTCATCCTGATTAACTAAATCGACAATTGCCTGGATATGTGGTTGACTAAACATAACATGCGCTAGATCATTGCGTTTCAAATCAGCCTTAAGTGCTGTATCCAAATCATCTAAAATATCTTTATCAAACAATCTAGCAACGGCAGCACTTTTTACCGCCTCCTCTAATGCTTCAGTAACACTTAAAGCATCTTCAAATTTATCCGCAATCGCCACCGTTCCGTGATTTTTTAAAACTACTAAATTATTAGTTTTAAGCGCAGCAATTACTGGAACAGGATCAGTAACCGTAGGAGTATCTTGAGGGATAATTGGGATTTCACCTAAATAAAATTTAGTTTCAAAACTCATTGCTTTCAAATTTTTAGTTACCGCAAAATAACCATTAATTAATGGAGGATGACAATGAATAACTACTTTGGCAGAAAAATTTTTATAAACTAAACTGTGCAAAGGCAACTCTGAACTAGGATTTAATATGCCTTCAAGCTTACCGCTAGCTAAATTTACCTTAACAATATCACTTTCTTTTAATTGGCCCAAGAATGTTCCAGTGCCAGTAATCAAAATATTATCGTTATCAAGACGAGCGCTGAGATTCCCGGATTTAGCTACCGCTAAACCGGCAGCATAAAGTCTTTTACCCACCCCGATAATCTCTTGTTTTAATTGCTGCTCTAACATTTATACTTCTCCACTAAAAGTGCCTAAATAAATATGTTTAGTAATTAATGCATTCGGCGTAACATCAAAAGCCGGATAATAAGCTTTAACTTCTTTAGGCGCTAAACGCAACCCTTGATAAATTTTTAATTCATCATCCGGCCGAATCTCAATCACAATCTCTTTACCAGTTTTTAATTTTGAAGCCGGCGGACAAATAACATAAAAAGGAATCTTAAAGTATTTAGCCACCACCGCAATTTGATATGTTCCAATTTTATTGGCGATATCACCATTTAAAGTTAAATGATCTGCTCCCACGATAACCTTAGTTACTTTACCTAGCGATAATAAATACGCCACCATATTATCAGTAATAATTGTAACCTCAAAACCGGCGCGCATGATTTCCCAAGCAGTAAGCCGCGAACCTTGCAAATAAGGACGAGTTTCCGTAACATAAAAACTGATTTTTTTGCCTTGCTCCTTAGCAAACTGTGCAATTAACGGCATTAAGCCACTCACATTGCAATGCGTCAAGATTACATCACCGTCTTTAAGTAAATCGGCAGTAGCTTTAGCCTGCTGGATTCTTTTACCTTTAAGCATCTCTAAAAATCCCAAGATACTTTTTTCTAACGGTGCTCCACTTTTAACCATCCCTAAAACCATATCGGTTAAGAATTTAAATGATAATGTGGGACGCGTGGCATTAATCGCCTGAGCAACTTTAAATAAATCTTTATTCTGGCGTTTACTTAAAATAAAAGTATACATTACTAAAAGCACTTGGCCCACGGCACGAGTTTTCATCTGTTTAATCGCGCCACAAGCCTCCAGATAATTCTTAGCCTTAAGATAAACTAATTTTTGGGGCAATTGAGTTTCATCAAGGATATAAATAACATTACCCTTAAGTTGAATCGGCCAAAATAATGGAGAAAATTTCATCATAATTTATTTTTTTCTAATCTTTTAACTAATTCTAAGGCAATTTTAATTACATTACTTTCCGCCATATAATAAAGTGGATTCATAAAACCCATCTCGCCAGTCACCACATTATCACTAATCGCTAAAATTGAACCTGCCTTAATATTATAGGTCTGACAGATCGTAAGCAGCGTGGAAGAAACCATATCTACGGCTTGAGCTCCCTCTTTGCGCTTGGCTTCGACAATTTCACGTGTCTCACGCAATAAAGCATCAGTGGTCCAGGCTTTACCACGGTGCACGGTTAAGCCCATCTCTTTAGCAATATTAAAAAGAAGGTCCGATATATTTTTATCACTGCTCGTTTTAAAATCTTTATCCACATAATAAGGAGTTACCCCGTCGCCACGGATCACTTCATCCACCACAAATAAATCACCCACTTTAATATTTTCATCAAGTGCTCCACCGCTACCTACGCGAATAATATTTTGAATTCCTGCATTACACATTACCTCAGTAGTAATGGAAGTATCTGTAGAAAATCTTCCACCATTAATTCCAGTAACTTTGATTCCTTCGTAAGTTCCCGTGTACATGGTGTATTCCATAAATGAAAAATTGCGCACCGGATTTTCAATTTTTTTCATTAATACATCCAAGCGGTCACGCGGTCCGGGAACAATCGCATACTTACCTACGTCCTGTGGTCTAAGCTGCACCATATCAGTTAGATCTTTTCCGGTTAAATGAACATTCTTTTGCATCTGCATTTAATTTCTCCTCCTAGTATTAAGCCCGATACATAATTACATTTGCTTTTTCTAAAGTAATTAATCCTTCCTTAACCATAGTATCCAGCTGTGGAATAAACTGATTAATCTTCTCTTCACTATCCACAATCTCCACAATTATCGGCAAATCTTCCGAAAGTCGTAATAAATTGGCAGTGTGCATATGACTTTTGCAGCCAAATCCCATAAATCCTTTAATGGCAGTGGCTCCGGCTAACCCGTTTTTCTTAGCCAGAAAAACAATCTCTTCATAAAGCGGTTTACCATTCCACTTGTCTGCTTCACCAATAAAAACTCTTAAAAGTTTACCATCGGCTGGAATTTTCATATTATCTCTCCAATTAAACTACCAATTCTAAATAATATAAACCCCAAAATTACACTAGCAAAAATATTTGTAAAAGCACGTAAAGCCTGTCCATTTCTCACTAAACTATCGGTTTCAAAAATCAATGTTGAAAATGTGGTAAATGCCCCACAAAAACCAATCATCAATAATATACGCAAATCAGGTCCAAGCATAAATTTCTTTTCTGAAATGGTAGCTAAAATTCCTAAAATAAAACAACCACTAATATTGACAATCAACGTACCATAAGGAAAACTTGCACCCATAAATTTATAAACCAGTCCACCTAATAAATATCTAGCTACTGTCCCCGCCGCTCCACCAATAATTAAATTTAAAAATTTTATCATATTTAAAAATCCAACATTCTAGCTAAATTACCACCTAAAATATTCTTCTTATCCTCAGCGGATATCTCTAAATCATTCACGGCTTTAATGCCGCCGGTCACTTCTTTTTTTGCCGGATAATCCGAACCCCATAAAATATGCCGTGGCCCCATTAACTCAAGTGCCAGTAAAAAATTCGCTTTGGTCGTATCGCCACTAGTATCGACATAAATATTTTTAAAATAATCTGAAGGCGCACCCTGCAGGTCTTTAACAAAATTCAGCGTGCGCAACATCTGATAAGTAGTATCGAAACGTTGCTTAAGATAACAGATTGCTCCGCCAAAATGCCCAAAAATAAATTTTACTTTGGGATACTGACGTAAAATATCCGACATTAAAAGCTTACCAATAGAAATTGTCGTATCAAAAACATATTCAATCGCCGGTGTAAGCAACGGATCCTTAACTCGTTCATAGCCAATCGGATTAACAATTTGCGCATGTACAAAGATCGGAATATTTTTAGCTTCGGCTTCCTTATAGATAGGCCAAAACATTTTATCATCTAAATAAATGCTATTATAACTTGAGGCCAAAGAAATTGCCTTAAACCCTAGTTCATTAGTGGCGCGCTTTAACTCCTCCAGCATATCGATAGAATTATCTACGGGCAAAACTGCCGCGCCAATAAATCTTTTGGGGTAAGCTTTTAAAATTTGAGCCACGTTATCATTATAAATGTGGGCAACTTGACTAATACTACCAATCTTTAAATGTGCATCTGAGGTAGGATAACTTAAAACCGCTTGATCAATTTGTGCCGCATCCATTACCGCTAGTTGACTTTGAATATCACCCCAACCCTTATGAAAAAAATGGGCATTGGTAATTATCTCATCTGGCAGCCAATGGCTATGTGCATCAATTAACATTAATAGTTTATCCCGCAAGATAAATAAATCATTGGCGGGACTCCGTACTTTTTAGGATGCGCTCAATCATCTCTTTTTCATAAAGCGCTTTAATCTCTTCTAAACCTTTTTTTCCTAATTCTTTAGTAATTACTTTTTCAATCGCATCCAACTTTATCTCGGAGAAAATAAAATCCGGATTAATCTTTTTATCCTGATCTCTTAAATCCGAACAAGCCTTCTCTTTACTCTCGATATATCTTTGGAAATCATCAATACGTTTCTGAATAGCATCTTTTTCATGAGGAAGATAGGTTCCCAAAAGCTCACTCTCCATCTCCTCTAGAATATCTTGATCAATATCGATTTGCGTAAACTTTCGTTCGAATTTATCAAAAGCTTCTTTGGCTATTTTATAGAGCCAAATAAAATAGCGTTTCTTTAAATTTTTAAGATCCTGATTATTCATCTTACCTCCTACTGTTTTTACTTTCCCGGATGCTGCTGCTTAAACGGAATTACCGGAGCAGTCCAAGGTGTCTGTTGATTGATTACAGAAATCTCCAAGGGACAAACGTTAGCCGGCACGGTTAAAGCAAAACGCACTGCATCCTCTATAGCCTGAGTTCCCATTAAACGGGAAGTATCGCCGGTTATATCTTTTAATTTACCGGTTAAGTCCGTATCGGTAACTCCGGGCAAAATTGAGGTTACTTTGATTCCATGATCGCGTAACTCCCAAAATAAACCTTTAGAGAATGCCCGCAAGCCAACTTTAAGCGAACTGTAAACAATAAAATTTCTGGGAACTGGATCGACTAGAGTAGAACCAGAAACAATATTAATAATTGCCCCATACTTTTGTTTCATCATATCATTAATCACTAAACGAATTAAGCGCACATAACCTAAATAATTGGTATAAGCTAATTTCTCAAAATCCTCAATCGGTTGTTCATTGAAGGGAAACTGTGAAGAGACACCCGCGCAATTAATTAAAATATCTACTTTGCCAAATTTCGCTTTGGCTTTATTTACTAAATTCTCTAAATCCTCTAATTTAGTAACGTCACAACCCACCGGTAAAACCTCAACTTTATATTGTTTGGCTAGTTCAGCAGCAGTTTCTTTTAACGGACCTTCTCCTCTAGCAGCCACCACCAAATTAACTCCAAGGCTAGCTGCGGTTGCGGCCATGGCTTTACCAATACCTCGACTGGCTCCCGTAACAATCGCTACTTTTCCTTTTAAGTCGGTACTCATCAATGCCTCCTATTTTACTTCAGACTCAATAACTTTTTTAAAAATTAATAAATTATCTTTAGAATGTTTATTAATAAATCCTTCGACCTGCTCATCATTAAACTTAGCCTTGGCATCCATTTTAAAATGCTGAATCCAAGTTAACTCTATCCCTTCAGGTTTTTGTGTATAAAGCCAGATAATCTTCATAAATTCGAAAGGAAATTTAGGATCATGACGCTCTGAATAAGTAAAAAAGTTTTCTTTATATAATAATCTCCAAGAGATCCAGGATTTATCCTCATCATCAGTAAGCCGAAAAGTTATTTTGTTAGCTTCCTTCTTGACGATCTCGGCTTTTTTATATTCTGCACCAAATAACTGCGTCCAGCGCGGGATATCATTAGAAATTTTAAAAACTAAATCGTAAGGCGCATTAATCACCACTGAATTACAAGTATGTCCCATACTACCCTCCCAATGTTAGATTTCCGTCTTTTACTTCCGGCGCTCAAAGATTTTCGCCGTGTGCTGCGGCTTACGTCTCGTTACGGCTTTCTTCCTTACGCTAGATGGACACCGCCTTCACTCGACGTAATTCCTTGCACACTATCAAAAAATTAGAAAGCCGAAAACTTTGAACGCGCCTCCAGCAAAAGCCGGAAATTTATAATATTTAGTCTAAAAGAGCAACCACTCTCGCCCAAGCTGCGCCAGTATTCTTTATGCGAATCGGAAAACAACTCACTTTAAATCCAAAATCCGGCAATTTCTCTAAATTAGCTAAACGCTCAATATGAATAAATTCTTTTTTACGACCGTAAAAATGCGCCGGATAAAACTTAGAGGCATCTTTTGTCTCTAAAAATTCTTTAAGCATAAAGCGATACGGTCGGTCAATGCCCATCGTATCTACACCAAAGATCTTTATACCTTTATTTAAAAGATACTCAATTGCGGACGGATCAACTCCCGGGTAATCGGAAAAATATTTAGGGCCCCCATAAAGCTTATCAGCACCAGTATGTAAAAATACAATATCCAAAGGCTTAAGTTGATAATTAATCTTCTTTAAAGCCTCCTCGATATCTGAGGACTTAATCACTTCATTGGGTTTCTTATGACGAAAATCTAACTTTACACCATTTTGATAACAATATTCTAAGGGAATCTCGTCGGCGGTTTTAGCCGCGCGGCCCTCTGATTGAGAACCATAATGAAAGGAATAATCTAAATGCGTGCCAATATGCACCGGCGCATGCACAATCTCTAACGACAGAAATTCCTCATCAGGCAAATCAGTTGGCTTAATAATGCGCTGACCCAGTAAATGCTTAACCTTGCCTAATAAAGTTTTACCCATAATCACGCGGTTAAATTTCTTAACCCCAGCTTTATGGGTAATTCTTTCGATATCTACTTTGTGTACTTCAAAAGCCTTTTCATCAATCGGCAGGCTTAAGTCAATTATTCTCACCCCGCACCTTCTTTCCTATTTATCTTTACTCCCCCACTTTCTAATATTAAATTTTTAGAAGGTGCGGGACTCATTAGGCAATTTTTGATTGAATATTGTTAACGATATCATTAATTGTCGAATTCTTAGTAATCTCTTTAGGGCTTAACTTTACTCCAAATGATTTTTCTAAAGCAATCACCGACTCCACCATCTCAGTAGAATCCACACCAATGCTATTAATCAAAGTGACATCATCTTTTAACTCTTCAATCTTTACTTTCAGCAAATTACTTAAAACTTCTTTTATTTTTATTTTAATATCCATCCACGCCTCCTATTTACCTATATTTGCACTTCACCTTTTGTAGCTGCTGCTTCCCACTTACCTACTCCATCCATCACATCCTTAAAACAAAGTTTAGCCAACGGATCAAAATCACTTTCCATGATACGATTAATTCTTCCAGGTTTTGAGAAAAATTCTCGCATACACCAAGAGCCTAGTCGACCCAGATCTTCAGTAGTTAAATGATCTGTAGGAATGACTGGATGCAGAAAATCCCACTGGCTAAAATCTACTTTTTTCGGATCAATCCAATTTTTCTTTAAAGCAATTCTCCACATCGGTGAATTCGGAGCAGGAGTAACATACCCTACCCAAAGAATATCTGGATCAACCATATCAGTAAACTCAAAACGCTGTTTTATAATCTCTTCAGTATCATAATCAAAACCCATCATGATGTCGGCGACAATAGCAATATCTTGTTTACGTAAGATCGCAATCGTCTTTTTAATCTGTTCGATAGTAGTACCTTTGGCGATTCTTTTTAGTTCTAATTGTGTAGTCACCTCAATGCCGAAAACCCCCATAAACAAACCCGCCTCTTTCATTAAAGGTAAAATAGATTCGCAATTGACCCAATCCACGGCGCGGCCCAAAGCCACCCATTTAGTTTCAATTTTCTTAGCTAACTTTAATTCACAGAATTTTTTAATGCGAGCTGGGTCAACAATAAAATTGTCGTCCTGGATCACCACCACTTTAACTCCATATTTATTTTGTAAAAGCTCTAATTCTTCGATCACTCTTTCCGGACTTTTGGCACGCCATTTTAAGAAATCTGAAGGATGGCGTGGATCAAACTGATCCCATTCATAACAAAAAGTACAAGCCGAAGGACAACCGCGAGAGGTAACCATATCCACAAACGGCTTCCAATAAGTATGCCCAGAATATTTATCCATCGGAAATAAATCATACGCCGGTAATGGCAGTTTATCTAAATCTGTCATCAATGGTTTATGTGGGCCCATAACAATTTCACCATTAATCCGAGAAGTTACTCCTGCGACATCCTTAAATGATTTGTTTTTATCAATCGCTTCAATTAAATCACCAAATGATTCTTCCTCACCCATGACAATAAAATCAACTTCGGGAATCTCTTCTAATGTGGGTACAGGCATCGCTGAATACCACAAACCACCTAAAATTATTTTCACCTTTGGTAATACTTTTTTAATCCCAATGGCGGCATCTTTAAAATGGCGTAATACTCCGTATCCACCGTAACCGTGTAATTGCTCGCCCATCACCACGATATCAGGATTAATCGCTTTGACCTTAGTAATTAAATCTTGCATCGGGATCTGATCGGCTTTCGCGTCAATCACAGCCACATCTTTGTATCCTTTTTCCCGAATGTAAGCAGCCCAATGCGCATACAATTGATTGGGTGAACGATGAATTCCGTGTGTTGCCCAAGCACCTACTTTTGGCATAACAAATAAAATTTTCATGACTCCTCCATAATAATGATTAAACCTTCTCGACCACTAAAACTGAATTAATTCCGCCGCGGCCGCGCGAAATGATCAAAGACTTGCCTACCTTATATTCTTTAGCTTCTTTAGCGACATAATTTAAATGATTAATTGCCGGAGTTTCTAAATTTAAGGTCGGAGCCACTAAATTGTGCTCCATAGTCAAAAGAGCAATGATCATATCCAACGCACCGGATGCCCCCAATAAATTTCCAAACATCGATTTAGGACAACTCAGCGGAATATTTTTTAATTGCTCACCAAAAACTAATCTTAACGCCTTAATTTCTGAATCATCCCAAAGGTCCACCGCTAAACCATCTAAACTGATATAACCAATTTCATTAATATTGGCTTGGGCATCATTTAAAGCTAAATTAATGGCGCGTGCTAACTCTTTACCATCATTAGAGCAATGAATACGATTTTCTCCGTCGCAAGTAGAGCCGTAGCCACTAATTAAACCTAAAATATTAGCACCTCTTTTTTTGGCTCGTGCCACACTCTCCATCACCACAATTCCGGCACCTTCGCCAATCACAAAACCGTTACGATTTTTATCAAATGGTCGGTAGGCACCCGCAGGATCCTGATTATTTTTGGATAACGTTCCGTAAGTATTACAACACAGTAAAGCATACGGGGTCACCGGAGCTTCCATCCCCCCACCTAAAATCATATTCAATTTATTTTTAGCTAAAACTTTACGCGCATAACCTAAAGCCATCGCAGAACTGGCTCGGTCACTGACTACCGTTTTACTAAAACCTTTTATCCCATAATAAATGGAGACCTGACCTTGGGGCGCGGCAGGAAACCAAGCACTGGCCATATAAGGAGAAACTCCTTCGCGACCTTCTAAATATAAATCTCTTAATTCTGTTTCGGCATAAAGCCAGCCACCAATAGCATTACCTAAAAAGATCCCCACTAGATTAGGATCTTCATTTTTAATATCGATCCCAGCGTCTTGCAAAGCTAATTCAGAAGCGACCAATGCCATGTGCGAAAAAGCATCAATCTTTTTCAAAAGTCTTTCTGAGATATGGCTATATTTTTCTAAATCATCAATTTGTCCGGCGATATGGGCAGGATACAAAGAAGCATCAAAACGAGTAATCTCTTTAATAAAGGAGCGACCGCTCTTAATGTTAGCCCAGAATTGACGTTTACCAATTCCTGATGGGCTGACTACTCCAATTCCAGTAATTGCAATCTTATCCATTATCCACCATACCTTTTTAAAACCAACGAAGAATGAATTCCTGAAAAACCACTGCTGGTTTTCAAAATCATGTTCACTTTTTTAGAAATTGCCTGATTAGGAATATAATATAAATCGCATTGCGGATCTTTTTCTTCCTGATTAATCGTCGGAGGAAGAATGTTTTTTTCAAAGATCATCGCTGCAATCGTCATTTCAATGGCATTAGCCGCCGCCAACGGATGGCCAGTCATCGACTTTAAAGAACTAATCGGTAATTTATAAGCGTAATCACCAAAAATTGCTTTATAAGCATTAGACTCAAAAATATCATTCATCCTAGTACTTGAGCCATGGGCATTAATATAGTCTACTTGACTGGGTTTAATCTGGGCATCTTTTAATGCCAAACTAATACAAGTCTCCATCGCTCGACCATCAGAAGGCAGGTCAGTCATATGAAACGCATTACAACTAGTGCCAAAACCTAAAACTTCACAATAAATCACAGCATTACGTTTTAAAGCATGTTCTAATTCTTCCAAGACTAAAATTCCTGCGCCTTCTCCTAAAACAAATCCGTCACGTTTATTATCAAAAGGACGCGATGATTTTTGCGGCTCATCATTATGCACTGATAAAACATTAACCACATCAAAAGCCCCAAAAGTTATCGGAGTTAGCGGAGCTTCCGCCGCCCCACAAATCATTACATCCTGTTCACCGTCTTGAATACTCTCCAAACCAAACCCCAATGAATCTGTGCCGGCCGTGCAACCAGTAGAAATGGTATTACAAATTCCTTTTAAACCGTAACGGGCACTAATCTCAATCGACGGCGTATTAAACATCGCCGCATCATATAGATCCGGTCGCACTAAAGCTGGATTAATCGGTTTTTTGCCGTCGTCAGTAACTAAAGCAAACTCTTCTTCCATATATTTTGTACCACAAATCGCATTAGCCAAACAAACACCCGCCCGTTGAAGATCAATTTTAGAAAAATCAATTTTACTATCATCGATGGCCATCTTCCCAGCGGCCACACCGAATTGGACATAACGGTCCATGCGCATTGCCTCTTCATGGTTTAATCCTAATTTAAACGGATCAAAATCACGTACCTGCGCAGCAATTTTAGTATTAAAAACTGAGACATCAAAACCGTCCACTAAACGTATCCCCGATTTTCCACTTGAGTATCCTGCCCAAGCATTTTTTTTACCAATGCCATTAGGCGAAATCACTCCGATACCGGTAATCACTACTCTGCGTTTGTTCACTATCATCCCTTTCGTCATTGCCAGCCACATAGTGGCGAAGCAACCTCATCTTTATTGATTGCCGCGTCGCCTGCGGCTCCTCGCAATGACAAGAGTCGCAAATTATCTTAAAATCATTCGACTCTTGTCACTTTAAAAATAATATTTCCCCCATCTGGACAAGTTACAGTATCAATCGAATTAGGGTCTGGCATAAAGAAAAACTTAGCTCCAAAATTTAAAGCAAATAAAGCCGGAAATGCTGTATGAAATGCCGCTCCGCAAAAACCCGGGATACATTTTAATCCCGTAGTCTCCCATTTGTCGCCGACTTTATAGCCAAAAGCACATTTTCCTTTTGCTGCAACTACCTCCAGCACCATCTTTTTAGGATTTGGCCCTTTATGTAACGGATCGCGCGGGATAACTTGCAACTTACCTTCTTTATCTAAAATTTCTGCTTTAAATTCTAACTTTCCACCGTCGGGACAAGTAATTAATAAAGAACGCTGGTTATCTCGAAAACCAAATTGCGCACCAAAACTTAAAGCATAAATTACCGGAAAAAGTGCATGGGCCAACCCCAAACAAAAATGTTTCGGCGCATGCGTAAAATCTTCTAAAATAATTTCATCACCTATTTTATAGCCGTGATAACAAACCCCTAAAACTTGAGTTACCGTTAATTTAAGTCGCGGAAAAGGCGTTTTAACTTCTTCCATTTTTATATTAACTCCTTAGTTTTGGCAATTAACTCTTCTTTACTAAAAAAACGATGATTTTTTTCTACTGCATGCACCATCTCTACTAAAACTTTATTTAAAGGTGCTTGGGTATGATGATCCAGCGCCAAAGTTACAAATTCGCCATTAATATAATCAATTTCCGAAAGCTTTCCCCGCATAATACTTTGTAAGATCGAGCCATATAAAGGTTCCTTACTTAAATTTTTCATCCGCTCTGAAAAAACTTGCGCTGATAATTCAATAGGCATGTTTGTTAACTTAGTAAGATTCTCTAGCGGAAAATCGGGAAGCGAAACTAAATTAATTTTAGCCTGCTCTATTACTCTGAAAGCCTCTTTCCAAATCGCCACACTAATGCGACTAATCGCTAAATCGCTAAAAACTTCCTGCATACTTTTGCCGGTGATTGCCGGTAAACAATTGTTAGCATTTACAAAAATTTTTAAATACTTCATCCCGGTAATATTTTCGCTAATTACCGTTGGAAAAATTTTATCTAAGACCAAACTTACTGCTAATAAGGATGCACTAGGTGCTGGATGAGCAAAACCACCCAAGACCCAACTGCCTTCAAAGTTATGTACCACTTTTCCCGGCTCTAAAGAAGTAGCCCCGAACATAACAATACTAGAGATAATTTTTTCTGCCGGAACATAACAAGCGGCTAATTTATCTGACCTTACTCCATTTTGGATCGTTAAGAAATTAGCATTCTGCAATAAATGCGAATTATTTTGTAGCGCCGCATTAACATCTTGAGTTTTAGTAGCTAGAATAGCTAAATCCGGAATATAATTTAAAGTGTCGGCGACAGGAATTTGCACTGACAAATTTCCCCTGACCCCAGAGACAAGTATGCCTTGGTTTTGAACTATTTTAACCGCTTTAGTTTGACTAACTAAAGTAACCTCTTGGCCTTTTTCCTTAAGATAAGCCGCCACTAAACAACCAATGGCTCCAGCACCAATTACCGCAATTCGCATTAACCCTTATTCTCCTTTGGAAAACCGTATTTTTTATAGTCAAAGCCGTTTTGCCCAAGGAGACGCACCATCATACTGTAAAATGGCGAAGGAACATCAGAGAAAAAAGCTGCCACTACGTCTTGCTCCTCTACTTGTTGGCTATTACGCGTTGCGGCCAGTTTTTCGGCCTGGCCCCTAACCACAGACTCCGTAATATGACGATGAAAGACCGGGATCTTAGAGATTAAAACTTTAAATTTATTTTCGGTTTGCAGTTCCCAAGGCATAACTTAACCCTCAAAATATAGTAAAATTTTACTATATAATTTTAACAAGACCAGCTATTTTGTCAAGTCAATTAATCTTCACGCCAGGAGAGAACTTTCTTGGCTTGTGGATTGATTACGATGCTATAATGCAACCCTTCATGATTACCAGAGGTAGTAATCACATTAAAACGCAGATACTCTGATTTAACCGTAAATACCGGAAGTAAAACCAAGAGATCTTGCTCCTGGCGTAAACTTAACATCGTATACTCCCGCAGATCATTCAATAATGCTGACAAGTTAGCAATGCCATAGATCGGCTCACCTGTAGGCTCAACAACCGGCTCAGAAAAAATGCCTTTATCAGGAGGCTTAACCTCGGGTTTAATTTCATGTTCCCGGCGAAAACGTAAAATAATTTTAGCTACCTCTTCTTCTAAACCCAAAGCCATCAAAACTTCCCGGCTAGCCGTATTAATATTCACTCTACCGGTTCCAAAAATCGTAACATAATCTTTAAAAAGCAAAAATTTCTCTTTTGAGATATCTTCAACCAATAATACTTCATTAATCGAACGAAAAGGTCGCCAGCTAGATCTGACAATTGCTTGCGCCATATCTTCATCCATACCCGGTAAACGCGCTAAAACTTCTGCGGAGGCAAGATTTAAATTAATTAGAGCGCTCTCGTCAATAATCTCCTCTTTATCTTTAAATTTAATTTTATCTACAAAAAAACAGCGATAACTATTCCCACCCGCTAGATCAAATATCTCCTCTTTAGATAATTCATCCCAAGTATCATAAGCAGGGGTTAGGTCTTTGGCTCTAAAGTTCAACATTCTTTTTAATGCACCTTGCACAATGGGCGGTGAAGTAACTAAGCGAGTATAGGTTTTACTAAAATTAATCTCCTGAAGCACTAATCCAGTAATTCCTAATCCTAAAACAGAGAGGATCATAATTACCCATAAACAAACTACTAAAACACTGCCTTGATTAGGCTTTTGGTAAATAAACGGTCGATTCATATTTTTTTTGTTGGCTAAAAATAGTAATTTTTACCGCTACCGGCAAAAACTTTTTATCCCACAGCGCTGTCCACAAATATTCGTTTTTTACTGAATCTTTATATAAATAACTAAATTCAACTGCTTTAACATTAGATAAAAAAATTGCTGGCTTAGCTAATAAATCCGGGTTTAATTTACCTTCGTCGTCGATAATATTACTAAGTTTATCCACAACCTGTTTTAAAGTTTTAGACCTCAAGTCAAAATAATAAGTCAGGCGGCAGGGAAAATAATCTACATGGGCAGGAAAGCTTAAGCGATCTATTCCTCCAGCAAACAATAATTTGCTACTCTCTGGTTGCTGGCGTAACTGGCGTGAAAAACTCTCAATTTTTAATAAAATCTTTTGTTGAACTAAATCAATGTTTTTAACTCGGCGTAAAACTGCTGCTCCGGAAGAAAATGTTGAATAGATCGCAAGACTAACCACTGAAAAAATAGAGACGGCAATCAATAGTTCGACTAAACTAAAGGCGCGCGATTTAATTTTTTTATTTTTGTTTGGGAAGATAGGTGGCCAAAGAGACATTTTTTAAAGAATTCTTTTCACTCCAACTAACAGTTAAGGACGCTAAGACAAAATCTTCGGATTCAGTAATCGCCTTAATCTCTTCTTGATATTGATAATTTCTGGATAAAGTTTTTATCTCATCGGTTTTACTCTGCGCTACCGCTATTCCTTTTAAACTGTTAAATTCTAAGGCTTCAAATTTTTCTTTGGCTAAGATCAAGGCTCCAATACTATTCTGAGCCGTATTAGCTGCACGCAGTGCCAACATATAGGAGTTAGCCACCGAAGTCAGGCCAACTCCTAAAATAACCACACTCACCATAATTTCTACTAAGGTAAAACCGCGCAATTTATTCACTCCAGTTATTAATATCATCGGCAGTATCCGGGCGGCCATCGCTACCTGCAGAAGAAAGATCATAACCATTAGAATTATGTTCCCCTGGAGCTTTATAGATATAAACTTTACCCCAAGGATCTAAGGGTTTTTTCTTGATATAAGGACCTTTCCAACTTGTCGCATCCTCACCCGGATTGGTTCTTAAATAATCCAACAATTCCGGATAATGACCTAAATCCATCTCATAAAGATCAAGGGCCACTGGTAAACTAGAATTAATATCTGTTTTGGCTGCCTGCACGCGCGCCTGCTCAGAACGCCCGGCCAAACGCGGTACCACCATCGCTGATAAAACTCCAATAATAATTACTACCAACATTAGTTCAATCAAAGTAAATGCTTTTTTCATAACTTACCTCCTTCGCTAATTACTAACCAAAAGCAATCCCTAAAATCACTGCATCAATTTTTAATAAACCGGCAGCCTCATCTTTAACCGCTAAACTGATTTTTTCTATCTGTAATAAAATATTAGCCCCCTCTACCCCGGAGATAAAATCTAATAAATTTCTTAGCTGTCCCTCTGAGCTTAAATTAACCCGATAAATGGTTACCCCACCTTTAATTTTAGTAGAACCGGCGGAGTTCATATCCAAAATCTGCAATTTAGATTTTCTGGCTTCCGCTTCAATCTTACTCATCACCATCGCTGACTTCTCTTCGTCACTGCCTTTAAGACTAGAATATCCAGCAATTTGTTTTTGCGCTTTGAGAATTTCCGTACGATTGTGCTCTAAAGCCATATACTTACGGATAGTTAATTTAGCCTGTGCAATTTCTCCGGAATAAGCACTAGTCTTATCATAAATGGGGCCCAAAATAAAAACCTTCAATAAGAAGAGGACCAATAAAACTCCGATTGAAGCAATTAATATTTTTTCTTTACTATTTAATTCTCTCATTTTATAAAAACCTCAAAATCTACCACGTCTTTATCTTTTAATTTACGGCGACGAGTATAACGATTTTGTGCCCCTTTAAAAGTTTCCGAATTACCTAAGGTATTCGTAAACTCTAAAATATCCGGAATAGTTAAAGCATAGCCACGAATAGTTAAAGATTTACCCAGCTCCCAATTATAATTCGTAATTACAATATTCTCCGGACACAGACGATTTAAACCATTAAGATAAGTTAAGGCAGATGCCTTAGGGTCTACATATTGACGAGCAATCTTTAATTTACTGGTAATATCCTCTAGCTCTTTAGCACTTTTACCTAAAATTTCAACTTTCTTTTTAAGATCCGTGGCATATGATTGTTGCTGCGCTAAGCGCACTAACGCCATTCCTCCTAGCATAATTAAAATATAAATAACAGCTACCCCTAAAATCATTAATTGCTGTAACTTTGACTTCATCTCCTTCTTAATTTGAATCTCTGGAAGTACAAATTTAATATCTTCTTTAGCTACCTGGGCATTAAAACCTAACAACGCCGACAAAGAGATATTTTTTGCACCGGTAGCTAAAAAATTATCATACTCTTTAGAAGAAAGATACTGCACTTTCAAATTAAAATCTTTAGCTAAAATATTTTCAATTAAGGCAAGATAATCACTAGCTGCGCCGGTTAAAAATAATTTATCACAATGGGCATCCGGGATCTCATTATTTAAAGCCACCAACGCTTGTTTGAACTCAGCAGCAAATTTTTCTTTTTCCAAAGAATCCTTAAGCTGCTCTGCTCCTTGTGGAATAACCACCGTAGAGCCTAATTTTTGTTTATGCACTAAAACTAAATCACTATAATTAGCATCGATATCTAAAATCATATATGAATCAGGAAGAGAAAATTTATTCTTAGAAAGATCCGCCACATAATGCAACAAACCTTGCGAACTCATTAAAATGGCTTCCGGTAAAATATTAACCGGTACAAAAGCACTGACAATATTTTTGAAAACGTTCTTTAAAGCTACCGCTAAAATTAAATGACTATTACTGATTCCATCAAAACCTAAATTTTGATAGGCCCAAGAGACCTCTTCCTTATGATAAGGAATCTGGCGAATTAAATAAAGACCTAACATCTGCTCAATCTCGGCAGGATCTTGCGAAGGCAGATCAACGCGACGCACCGTAATTTTATTACGGCTAAGCACCACAAAAACATCTAAATCTTTACCACATTGATTTTGTTTTAAAACTTTGTTTAAAACTGAGGAGATACTGACAGGCTCAAGATTAGCTAAGGGCTCAACGTAAACCTTACGGTTGACTGCCACTTTAAGTCCGTGCTCAAAGACTTCAATGATTATTTTAGTGCGCATATTTACTTATTTATCCACCCACGATACTGTTCATCTCAAATATCGGTAACAACATAGCAATGACCATTGCTCCAATAATTAAACCTAAAACTAAAATTATCGCCGGCTCAATCAAAGAACTCAAAGTTTTTAAATCTGATTCGATCTCTTTTTCATAGGATTCTGCAATATCGGCTAAAACTACATCTAAGCGACCGCCTTCTTCACCTACTCGCACCATCTGCACAAAAAAATCCGGGAAGATTTTAAATTTAGCCAAAGCATCCGAAAAAGGAATACCCTCGCTAATATCTTTACGCACCACTTCTAATTGCGCAATATAAATCGGTTTACCAATTACTGGAGCAGCATCCACTAATGCAGAAAGTAAATTAACCCCACTTTGTAAAAGCAACGACAGAGATCGTGAAAAATTAGCCACTGATTGTTTATAAACAATATCTTTAACCAGCGGAATATGATATTTCAAACGACTAAGTATACTTTCTTTATCCGCACCCTTGATCTTTAAAATAAAAGTCAATACTGTAACTAAAAGAATAACTATCCACCAATAACTTTGTAAAAAGCTAGAAATTTTTAATAAAATCAGCGTCGGCATGGGTAGTTGTGCCTGGAAATCATCAAACATCCCCGCCAAGCGCGGCAAGACAAAAGTAAGCATCACAAAAATTGTCCCCAACCCCACTACGCTCATAAAAATCGGATAGGCCAGAGCTTGTTTTACTTTTAATTTTAAATCGGAAAGCCTGCGCAAATAATCTAATAACTGCACCAATGATTCTTTAAGTTTTCCGGTAGACTCTCCGGTATGCACAATATTTACATAAAGCCTGGGAAAATATTTCGGATAGCGGCTCAAACAAGTTGAAAAAGGCACTCCTTCTTTTATCTGATGGATTATTTCCGCCAATAATTTTTTTTCAACCCGATTATCACAATTTTTTTCTAAAAGCCTTAAAGCACTTAATAACTCTACACGAGAATTAATCAAATTATAAAGTTTCTGCGTAAACAAGGTCAACTGTTTTAAGCCAAACTTACCAGCTTTTATCTTTGCATTATTTTTTAAATCTAAAACGGAGGCTGACAAAACTACCGCTACTGGCTCAACTGAAATTGGCACTAATCCTTGGCTTTGCAACTGCTCCAGCACACTCTCAACACTAGCGCCTTGCAGATTGCCTTGCACAACTTCATTAAGATTCTTTTTAGCTTTATATTTAAATTCCATTTTATTCTAGCTCCACCACGCGCAAGATCTCTTCTTTTGTAGTTAGGCCTTGCTCGACTAATTGCATCCCGTTTTCCATAAGCGTACGCATGCCATTTTTACGCGCTTTATCCTTAATCTCTTGGGCATTTTTATGTTCAACAATCATCTGACGAATATTATTGTCAATAACCATAATTTCATAAATCGGACGGCGCCCCTTAAATCCAGTTTCACTACAAGACTCACAGCCTTTACCCTTACATAATGGACAAAGTAGACGCACCAGACGTTGGGCAATAATTACTTCTACTGAGGAAGCTAATAAATATGGTTGAATACCCATGTCCATCAGACGAGCAATACCACTAGCTGAATCATTGGTGTGCAAAGTTGAGAAAACTAAGTGCCCAGTTAAAGAAGAACGGATAGCTAAATCCGCTGTCTCTGAATCGCGAATCTCACCGATCATCATAATATCCGGATCATGTCTTAAAACACTTCTTAAAGCCGCAGCAAAGGTTAAGCCCACTTTAGGATTAACATGAATCTGCGTAATTCCTTCAATCGCATATTCAACCGGATCTTCAATGCTAATAATTTTAACTTCTTTACGATTTAATCGGCTCAAACATGTATAAAGAGTCGTGGTTTTTCCGCTTCCGGTAGGACCAGTTAATAAAATAATCCCGTGCGGTTTTTGAATCAATTTATTAATCGTCTCTAAATCCTGCACGGAAAAACCAATTTTATCTAGATCTAATAAAACCTGCGAAGGTAAGATGCGGATTACTACATTTTCACCAAAGTAGCCCTGCAGAATTGATACCCGCAAATCCACTTCTTGACCATCCAGTAATCTTACTTTAGCCCGACCATCTTGCGGAATGCGATGCTCTACCACATCTAAATGACACATAATCTTAATGCGAGAAACAATTGCCGGCTCAATATAATAAGCATCTTGAGGCATCTTCATCTCGCGTAAAACACCGTCGATACGATAACGCAACACTACTTTATCCACATAAATTTCAATGTGAATATCGGTAGCCCGCATTTTTATCGCCTCAGTAATAATTTGATTCACTAATTTTATAACCGAAGCCTCATCGGCATTTCTTTCAATATCTTCCACGCTCTCATCTTTTACTAATTTTGTACCGGCGCTGGCCTTATCTTCCATAATCTTATCCACCGTGCCAGCCACTGCTCCGTAATATTTACGAATCGCTGTCTCTACTTCATGACGGCTGGTTAAAACCCTAGCTACTTGAAATCCTAAATTTAATTTTATATTCTCAGCCAGCCAGACATCCATCGGATTATATACGGCCACCGTTAATACAGAACCTTCTAAATTAATCGGCATAAAACCATAATGTTGCACAAATTTTGCCGGCACGGCTTTAACAGCCTCTGAAGAGATACGCACTTCTTTTAAATGTAAATAAAATGGTAAATTAAATTGTTCGGCCAATACTTTTAAAAGATCAACTTCTTTCACTAGGCCCTGATTAATCAGAATCTTACCTAACATCTCTCCATTGCCAGCTGACTCTTTTAAAGCAACATCCACTTGCTCTTGCGTAACCAAACCTTTTTTTACTAAAACCTCACCTAATAATTTTATTAACATTAGTCAATCTCCAGTTTTCCGATAGAAAACAAACGGGATTCATCCAGTTTATCGGCCTGTCCTTGTACAATTTTTTCACACCCACTAATCGTATCTTCTATATTTACATAAACTCCGGGTTTACCAGTATAAACTTGAGCAGTAAAAAATGGTTGGGCTAAAAAGTTTTGCAATTTTCTAGCGCGATCAAAGATAATTCGTTCTTCCGGAGAAAGTTCTTCTTTACCAATAATGGAAACAATGCGCTCTAATTCATCATAACGACGAAAATGTCTAATGACTTCTTGAGCCACATTAAAATGTCGACGACCCACTATTGCCGGGCTCAATGAATTTGCTGAAGACAATAACGGATCAATTGCCGGATAAAGTCCGCGCTGCACTAAACTACGCGATAAAACCACTAAGCTATCCATATGCGCAAAGATCGCCACAACCGCCGGATCCGTTAAATCATCGGCTGGGACATAAACTGCTTCGATGGCCGTAATACTAGCACCTTTTTCTGAACGGATTCTTTCATGCAACTGACTAATCTCACTAGTCAACGTGGACTGATATCCACCCTCCGAAGGGATTCTTCCTAAAAGCGTAGAAAGCTCACTACCAGCTTGCACAAAACGAAAAACATTATCCATAAAAAATAAAACGTCTTTGCGTTGCTCTAACAAATATTCTGCCAACGCCACCGCCGAATTTGCTGCCTCAAAACGCATACCCGGAGATTCATTCATCTGACCAAAAATTAAAATTGAACGTTTTAATAAATCAGCACGTTCAAATTCGTAATAAAGTTCGTTTCCTTCGCGAATACGTTCCCCAACTCCGGCAAAGATACAAGTGCCACTTTGATAAGTAATAATATTGTGAATAATTTCTAGAATTAAAATGGTTTTTCCGCAAGCCGCGCCTCCCAACAAACCAGTTTTAGAACCTTTAACTAGCGGAAACAAAAGATCAATCATCTTTATTCCGGTTTGAATCACTTCAGCCTTAGATTGACCTTCCGGAGAGACTTCCAGCTTAGCATGCGAAACGGTATTGGTAATGGCTATTCCATCAGTTAAATCAAAACCTTCTTTATAATCTACCGGCTTAATCATCGCATTTAAAACGCGGCCGTAAAGAGCTTCAATGTTACGCGGAATGACTAATCCCTGCTTTTCTTGTCTAACCGACATGTTCCTACCAACACCATAAGTAAAACCTAAAGCAATACAGCGACAAACATTATGCATGCGATGCTCGACTACATGCAATAAAACTTCTTTCTGCAAATTGCCTAAAACTTTAAGCAGCGCTTTAATCTCCGGTAATTCTACATCGACCGGAAATTGCACGTCGACCACTGAACCATAGACTGCAATTACTTTGCCTAATTTTTCTTCCATATTCATTAATTATTCCTTCGAACCATACGTGCTGCCGAAAGCTCACGAATCGATTTATCAGAGATCCCGTGCAAATATTTAAAATACTCCATATGTAAATGCTGATTCAACTTAGATAACTCCTGTACACTGCCTTCCAAATGCATAATTCTAGCGGCATGCTCAGCCAATTTTGATGACCAAAAAATATGATAAAAACGAAAATCTAACCAGATCTTTATCCAGCCTTCAAGCACCGATTTAATATTGGGCTCCACCAACAAATCTTTACTTTTATATCCTCGCGGCTCCATGCGCTCTAAAGGAAGAATATTTTCAATTTCGGTCTGCTGCACGTTAATATTAATAAACTTAGAATAAATTACCGTAACCCGGTTAACTTCCTGTTTAAAATAACGCTCTGCCACATAATCACCCAATAAACCAATTTTTTGCGAATCTAATTTATCACCCGGCGATTCAAAACTAATAAATTTTTCTTTGGCTTCATTAAGATAATTAATCCCCTGTTGACCTAAAACCACGATCTCATCCTGCTTGCCCTTAGCCAAGAGGAGTCGATTAACTAACAAAGTGTTTTGCTCACCTAAAAATCCCCCATCTGAACTAACCAAAACAATTAATCCGGGTAGCTTGGCCGGCGGATTAAAAAAACTGTTGGTTGAACCATCTAAAGGTATCGCACTATAAGCCGCATTTAAAAGAACAGAAAAATTTTCTGATGGCTCTTGCAGTAGGCGAAACTGGTTAAACTGTAAAGTAGCGGCCATCTTCATAACTTCAATTAAATTTCCTAAATTTTTATTAAAGAGCAGGTTTTGTTTTAACTTGCCAATGGGAATCATCTAAATTTATCCTGGCAAAAGAGTCCTAAAAAACTCTTTAATTGCTTTATCTAAAGTTGACTTAACCTCAGGAGTTAATTCACCGCGTTTATTTAAATCATCAACTAAGCTATGATTATATTTTTCTAAATGGGCAAAAAAATCTTTTTTAAATAACTTAACCTGGCTTAAATCCAATGACTCTAGGATTTTTTGCTGAAAAGCATAGAAGATGGCAATCTCCTCAGCTTGAGAGAGTGGGGCATTATTCTCCTGAGTTAAAAGCTCATACAAGGTATGGCCGCGCTGCAGCTGCATCGTTGCCTCCGGCGAAAGTTTAGTTCTTAAGCGGGTTAAACGCAACAAAGATTTAAACTGCACATATTCATAGCGCAGACCCACGCTTAATTCTTTAATCGCTGGACACTGCACCTTACTACCAATACGTGAAACCGATAACTCCAAATCAATTCCCGGTTTAAATCCTTCTTGAAAAAGATTAGTATTTAAATAAACTTGCCCATCGGTCATCGAAACAATATTCGAACAGATGTAACCAGTAATGTCCCCTTGTAATGTTTCAGCCAGCGGTAGAAAAGTCATCGATCCGCCACCAAATTTTTGTTTTAGGCGGCCAGCTCGCTCCATTAATTGCGAATGTAAAAAAAAGATATCTCCCGGATAAGCCTCGCGTCCCGGGGCTCTCTCTAATAATAATGACATCTGCCGATAAACCCAACTGTGTTTAGTCAGATCATCAAAAACCACTAAGACATCTTTACCCTTATACATAAAATATTCACCTAAAGAAGCCGCAGTATACGGGCAAAGATATTGTTCCGCGGTGGAGCTTCCTGCCGAAGCAGAAACTGCTAAACAATAATCCATCGCTCCTTTTTGTTTTAACTGTTGAATTATTTTATTAAAAGCTACGTTGTTTCCACCAATCCAACAATAAATACAAATTACATCTTTACCTTTTTGATTAATAATTGTATCCAGACACACGCTGGTCTTACCAATCTGACGGTCACCGACAATTAACTCACGTTGGCCTTTGCCTAAAGGAATCAAAAGATCAATCGTCTTAATTCCGGTGTGTAGCGTCTGGTTAATCGGCTCACGCTCCATTACCCCGGCAGCTTCGCGAAATGCCGGATTGTATCCGGATGGCTCAATCTCTTCTTTACCATCCAAAGGTCGACCTAATGCATCCACTACGCGGCCAATAAAATTTTCTCCTACCGGCACACTTAATAATTCCCCTTTACTATAAACTGGATCGCCAACTCTAACCCCCTGCTCATCACCAAAAACAATCCCGTAAGCTCCTGAGGGATTAAATTCAATAATCATCCCTTTATAGCCGTTGGCCAATTCGATAACTTCTCCATAAGCGCAATTTGGCAGTCCACTAATTTTAATAATTCCTTGGCGGACTTCTTCGACTTTGCCGACCTCTTTAATATCCAAAGTTTGAATTTGCATATTATTTTATTTTAAAAGTTGGAAGAATTCTTTGCAGTTTATTTTTTAATGTTCCGTCAATAACCAAGCCATCAATCTCCACAATTAAACCACCGATTAATTCAGCCTTTAAAGCTTCTTCTATGGCCATTATTCGTCCGGTTTTTTCATTTATAATTTTTTGCAAATTTTCTTTTTGCTCTTTATTTAAAGCAATTGCTGAGATAACTTTAATCTTCTCAACTTGAGAGGGAAACTGCTCTTTAGGGAGTTTAGAAATTTCAGTAATTGTCGCAGAGATAAAATCATGCTGTAAAACCGTTCTCTCTTTTTCACTTAAAAGCGCTTCTACTAATTTGTGGGCTAAATCTAAACTATGCGCCTGAGACTCTTTTAAATATTTTTCTTTTTCTCTTTGCGACTCAATCTGGCCATCAGCGATAATTTTATTTACTTCTACCTTGGCCTGCTCTTCCATATTCAAACGCAAGCGCAGAGCCTCATTACGCGCTTCTTCAATAATTAGACTGGCTTCATTTTTGGCCCGCTTGATCTCGGCGTCCCCTTCTTTTTTAGCCCTTTCTAATTCATCGGTCAACTGTTGCTCTTTAATCAAATTTTCTTCATGTAAAATATTTAATCGGGCTAAAGCCTCATTTTCTTGTCGAGCAAAAAGAAAACGCAATAAAAAATAAAATCCTACAAAAGTAATCGCCTGAATAATTATAATAATGGCCAACATCGTTTAGACCTCTTTATTAGCAAATAAATTGTAAATAATTAATAATGCCAAAACCGCAATCGCCTCAGAAAAAATAAATGACAAAATCATCACCATAAAGATCCTAGCCGAAGCCGAAGGATTACGCGCCACAGATTTTACGGCGGATGAACCAACAATGGCAATTACGGCTGCCGGACCGGCAGTACTTAAAAACATTACAAAAATCAAGGCTAGAGTTGACATGGTTTATTAGATCTCCACAAATAAAATTAAATTATTACTCTGCAAAAAAGCCAAGCCATCTTTAATCGCTAAACGTTGCTTATCGGCTCGTACTATCCCTTTAGTTAATCGCACTAAAAAAGGTTGATGAAAATCTAAAACACAGATCTCTCCATCTTGAGTCGGCAAACGTACTTCTTTGGCTCGACCTTCCCAAACTGCCTTCTTTGGCTCTAATATCGAAATCTGCATTTAATCCCGCACCTTCTTAATATTAAATTTAAAAACAAAATTAAATAGCTTAATCAAAGAAGAAGGTGAGGGGTTAAGCCGCACACCATTTATTTTTACCGGTTTGTTTAGCTTGATACAATGCCGCATCAGCCTTACTAATCAAAGTCTCTGAGTCAGTAGCATCATCCGGGATACTCGCCACTCCAATACTTACCGATGCCGGTAGATAAAGACAAAATTGCACGCGCAAACGTTCGGCCACCGTCACCGCTACCGCTTTACTAGTATTGGGCATCACCACCACAAACTCTTCTCCGCCATAACGACAAACCATGTCAGTTGAGCGCGCAGAGTTATTAAACACCTTGGCGGCATCTTTTAATAATAAATCTCCGGCCTGATGCCCCTGTGTATCATTATATTTTTTAAAATTATCAATGTCAAGCATTAGTATCGATAAACCCGTCGGTAAATGCTTTTGATTGTTGGCTTCTTTAACAATTAATTCATTAAAATAGCGGCGATTAAAT
>Ga0265297_10000400_pt1 | contig 133735 bp, 152 predicted proteins | sample Munlanlwell13791_FD_192502 | JGI IMG/M metagenome (GOLD analysis project Ga0265297, IMG submission 192502) | Leachate microbial communities from a municipal landfill in Southern Ontario, Canada - Leachate well 137-91 | ecosystem: Engineered > Solid waste > Landfill > Unclassified | place...
GATAAAAATCAGCAGATTTACAGTCTGCCCTCGTTGGCCACTTGAGTATCTCACCACGGCCATAATCTGGTCTAACACTGATAATTGTAATGCGTTTCCGATTCCGTCAATGGTGCCGGCACGAGGATTTGAACCCCGGGCCTGCTGATTACAAATCAGCTGCTCTAGCCAACTGAGCTATGCCGGCATATGTCCGAAATGGAGCTGAAATTATAGTTATTTCATCTTAAAATGTCAAGAGCTAATTGAAGAAAATTAAATTATTCGATAAATGACCTCTTTGCTCTTCTTCGTTTCGATAATTTCACTAAGGGCCAATCCCTCAATATTCAGCGCCAGCAGCCCTTCTATCGATCCTACGCGGTGCATCGCTGCTTCTCGCAAAACTATCCCCCGATATGCCTTTGCCCAATGGCTGACAACTTTTCCCTCTTTCAAAAATTTCAATGTTGTCGCTTTTTCTTTCGGAATATAGAACTTGTCATAAAATCCCGCACGCAGATCCAAAACCTCTTCATCCGCTATCCGCACATCCAATGCAGCGCTAAAATATTCTTTGTAATGTTTCTCCGGGGCTAACCCTTCTATCGACGAGCCTTGTTTCAGTTTATAATCCGGTATTAGATCTCCGGCAGCAATAGGACCGAAAAGATTGGAAAAAAGGATCACATTTTTTTCTAAATACGATTGTGAATCGTTATCGAGTGTCTCGTAACGCAAGTAGTCATACGCTACTCCGTCATACCGTTCAATCGCTTTCATCGTCGGAGCTGTTGCAAAAGGGGTTTTGTAGCGTTCAAACTCTTCGGTATTCTTGATTCCGAACAGCTCCCCTAACGTTTCGACGCTCCCCTCTTGTACCAATCCTTCATACCGTTCTAGTATTTCAAGACGCTTTGCATATAGTTCGGGAAAAATAAAGCTATCGCAATTGAGCTGAGCAAAATTTCCCCCCTCCCGTTTTCCTTCGCTAGGTGCAAAAAGAATAATCATCGGTTAGTAATACGCCGCGATAATCGCATAGCTAAGGAAGAACATCAGATGCGAAGCCCCCTCAAAATAGTTTGTCTCCCCTTCGTCCGTCGTTTTCCAGACCAGAAGGATCGTAAGAAGGAGTGCCCCGATTTGGAGCGGATTGAAATCAAGGGTAAGATTGATCCCCGAAAAATGGGCTAGCAGCATCAAAATCGGTACGGTCAAGATAATCGATACGGTCGATGCCCCCATCGCTATGTTGACGACCCTCTGAATCTGATCGTTGCGGGCGGCGCGTACAGCGGTAAATATCTCCGGCGATACACTGATGATGGCGATGACAAGCCCCGCAAATCCTGCCGAAATACCATATTCGCGCGCTATGACTACACCGTTCCCCGCAAAGATCTCGGCCCCGAAAGCGATAATACCGATCAGTATAAAAATAGCGGCAAAATTAACTGCCGTACTCAAATGCTCAAAAATATAGTCACTCGAATCATTTTCATCAATCTCCCCCTCTTCCTCTTGAAGCTTGCGTTTCAGACGGAAAAAACGGCTGCGGGCCGTTGCTTTGAAAAAGTGGGTGTGGGTACGTGTTTGAAAAATAAAGATAATCAGATAAAAAAGCAATAAGACACCGGCTATCAGATGGCTCACCTGCGTCAATGCTTCGGAACCGTGTTCCGTATGGCTGAGCAAACCGGGGACAAGGAGAGCGGATGAAGCAACAAATAAAACGGTACTGTAGGCACTGGATGTCTCTTTATTATGCTGCTGCTGGCTAAAAGCCAGTCCCCCCAAAAATACGGCAAGTCCCAATAAAACATTCAAGTCGACGATGACGGCAGAGATAATCCCCCCCTTGACCGTCTCCAAAACCTCTGGGCTATGACGTACCTCTAACAAAATCACATAAAGTAAGACAATCTCTACAATTACCGCACTGAAGGTAAGTACAAAACTGCCATACGGTTCATGGAGGCGTTCAGAGAGGATATCGGCGACTTCGGCGACGGTAAGAGAAAAGGAGGCGATGCTAATAGCGGCAAACAGTGTTGCCATTGCTCCCTCACCTTGTGTATGAAAGAAAAAAGCCAATACAATCGACACAATCCCGATGAATATGTCCCAGTAATCTTCGATAAAGTAGCGTATCCGCCTATCCAAAAGTTTATCCTTAAAGTAAAATGAGTGTTGCCAGCCCTAAAAAACTGAAAAAACCGACTACATCGGTCACCGTAGTGAGGATCACTGTCGAACCGATTGCCGGATCAATTCCGGCACGTCGCAGACCCAATGGAATAATAGTACCGAAAAATCCCGCAAAAAAAAGATTAATAATCATAGATAACCCGATTACAAGCCCCAGAAGCGGAATATGGAACCACCCATACGCAACCGCTCCAATAACGCTTGAGAAGATGACGCCGTTGATCAATGCCAATAAAACCTCACGCTTGACCGTAGAGTACGCCTCTTTCCCTTCGATATCTCCGAGGGCGATTTTACGGACCGTAACCGTCAGGGTTTGCGTCCCCGCATTTCCCCCCATCGAAGCAACAATCGGCATTAAAATCGCCAGTGCTACTATCGCGTGGATCGTCGCATCAAACATACCGATCACCACCGACGCGGCAATAGCCGTGATCAGGTTGATACCCAGCCAGATTGCACGGTGTTTACCGATGCTCCAGAGTTCTTCATCATGTTCGGCTTCATCATTGACCCCGGCCATGTGGTAGATCTGCTCTGTTGCCCGCTCTTCCATAACGTCATGGATATCATCGGCGGTAATACGTCCCAAAAGGATCTGATTCTCATCGACAACCGCGAGTGTATTAAGATTATAGTTCGCAAATACCTCAACGACATCATAAATGTTATCATGGGCGTGGACGTGGACCGTATTGTGTCCTTCGTGCAGAATGTCTCCGTAAATCTCTTCGGGCTCATGGAGGATCAAGTCCTCCAGCAAGATTGCCCCGATGAGGCGGCGATGCTTGTCTACAACAAATACTTGATGGACGTTGTCGATAAGCTCTTCCGCTTTCATCGCCCGCAGACGTTTAATCGACTCGCCGACATTCTCATTGGCTTTAGCCTCGAAAAGCTCGGTCTGCATGTATGCGCCGGCTTCATTGTCACTATAGGAGATGAGGGTTTCGATCGTTGAGCGGTCTTCATCAGAGAGACGGGAAAGGACATCTTCCGCCAGATCTTCGTCCATCTCTTCGATGCTTTGGATCAGGTCGGCCGCGTCATCGGTATCAAGTTCAGCGGCTAGATTGGCCAGCCCTTCGGCTCCCAGTTGCTCATACGCCTCTTCCATATGCTGCTGAGGCATTTCCAGAAGAACTTCCGCCAATATCTCTTTCGGGAGAGTCTCTAATGTCTTGGCGTACAGTTCCTCATCTTCGTCATGGAGGCTTTTAAGCAAAATGGCGATTTCATAGATATGGACGCTTTCGTCAATCCCTTCATTATATAATGCAACACGATTGTTAATCGATTCAAGTGTGTTTTCAATCATGGTTGCTATCTCCTTTGTTAATACGCCAAAGGAATAAAATCCCTTTGGCTACGCTAACGCTTTGTTTCCCTCGGCGGAATGCCCACGTGCAGTAAACCGCACTTGTGACTACTTAAATCGCTCTTTATAAGAGCATTTTTGGCACAGCTCTTCGACCGCAAGATTTTTTGAAAATCCTTCTATGATCGATCGCGAACGCTTTGATGTCAGAATTTTACCCAAATTTGTATCGTGCAGGTTACCCAACCCGATTACCCCCTCGCCGTCCATGCAACACGGTACCACTCTTCCATCCGCAAGAATGGCGATTTGACTGCCGAGCCCGTGGCAATATCCGTCTCCGCTGACTTTGTTTTCAAGACTCGGCCATTCGAAATAACGGTCAAAATGGAGTAAAATTTTGGAAGCTAAACGGATGGATTGACGCTCGCCGCTGATTGAGCCGAAAATAGAACCTCTCTTTAGGCCGAAATGTTCCTCAATCTCCCAAAAAAGTCTCTCGTTAAAACTCTTTTCGCTGTAAGCCTCATCCAGATTCCACAGCCTCAAATTGATAAAAAAATCCGATTGGCGAAGGAGTTTTTCGTCGCACAGGCGTAAAATCGGTTCCAGGTACGCTTCAAAAGAGCGCGAAACGCTGTTTTTATTAAAACTGTTCAACGAAATGTTCACCTGTTTGATTGCCGGATGAAAACACCCCTTCCGGCGAGCCTCGTCTAAATAAAATCCGCTGGACGTAATCATCACCCGAAATCCCAATCGATCGGCGATATCCAGATAGTCCATCAGATTCGACAATACCATGGGATCTCCCATGACATGAAGTGCGATTTCCTTGGTATAGGGGCTAAGTTCATTTAATACCGATTCGAAGAAAGAGAGTGGCATCGTCCGTGCAGGTTGAGCTTTGGGGGGGCAAAACGTACAGGACAATCCACATACGTTAGTCACTTCGATATAGGCACGATGAAACTTCATAAAAATCCTTTGCGCTATAATACGCCCATGCAAACATTACAAACCATTCAACAAACGCTTAATGATCATGATGCGGTAATGCTCTATTTCAGTGCACCCGCTTGCAACGTATGCCACGCACTCAAGCCTAAACTGGTTGAAGCGATTTCTGCCGAATTTCCGACGTTCGCAATCGAGAGTATCGATATCTCCGAAACACCTGAAATCGCATCCCATTTCACTGTATTCACCATTCCGACGGTACTGATCTATTTTCAAGGGAGGGAGTTTTTACGCAAAAGCCGCCATATGAGCGTCGGCGAAGTCACTGAGAGTATACGCCGCCCCTATAATATCATGCTAACGCCATCGGAATAAAATCCCGATTGGCTGCGCTAACGCTGAGTTCTCTTCGGCAGAGAGCGCAGGATACTACATCTTTTAAGGTAAAAAACTGACGATCCCTGCCGTCACGGCGACATTGAGCGATTCAACGCCTCGGTGCATCGGAATGGAGATCTGATGCGTTGACGCGGCCATCACCTCTTCGCTCACCCCTTCACTCTCATTGCCCAAAACAAAAATTGCCCGATTAGGGATCTTCAACGAATAGATATCATCGGTTGCATGGGATGACAAAGTTATGATTGCCGTATCCGGTATCTCTAAAATCTCACTCAGATCGTTGCAATAATAGATCGGCATCTTAAAAAGCGTCCCCGCACTGGCTTTCATCACAAGAGGGGAAAGTTTGGTACTGTTTTTACGCGGCAGGATAATTCCGTCAATCTTACTCGCAGCCGCGGAACGGACAATCATCCCGAGATTTTGGGGATTGTTGATCCCATCCAGCGCCAAAAAGCGAAATCCGCCTTTAAATTCTCCACCGATGACATCGGCATTACGATAATTGGCCGATCGTACATCGATTGCCACCCCTTGGTCTTGGGCGCTGTTTTTCGAAATACGCGACAAGGCCTCTTTCGTATGATATTTAATCTCTATTCCGCGCATCTGCGCAAGAGCAAGGATCTCTTCGATCGTCTCGTCACTGCGGTTGCTTTTGGAGAGATGGAGCTTATGTATCTGCAGTGTCTCATCACGCAATACTTCTACCGCGACATTACGCCCGTATAGCGTTATGAGCGAATCAAAAAACGCTTTTTTTTCCAAATATTCGGGCGAATCGTTCATTTCTAACCTTTTTAACGCTGAAGGGATTTAATCCCTTCAGCTACACTGGCCGCTCTGGCACTAAAGCTTGACTCGTAACGAGGCAGAATTTTAAATCTTTGAAGCGATGGCTTCGGCGTTAAATCCGAATTTCTCGAACAGCTGCTCAGCCGGGGCACTCGCGCCGAAACTCTCCATCGCGATGACGATGTCGGCAAATCGATACCACTCCAAACCGCGAGCCGCTTCGATCGCCACTTTTTTCGTAGAAGGCTTGATGACCGAATCGATATAGCTTTGTGGCTGATCCACCAAAAGATCAAAACACGGCACACTGACGACATTTGCTTTTACGCCGCGCGCACTCAAAACCTCTTTCGTCGCCATAGCCAATGAGACTTCCGAACCTGATGCCATCAAGGTCACGGTCGCGTTCGCCTCTTCTACCAGAAGATATCCGCCGTTTTCGACATCACCCTTAACCGCATTTGGCAAAAGGGGGAGATTTTGACGGGAACAGACAAAAGCGGACGGGGAGTGTTTCATCTCCAACGCTTTTTGCCAACATTTGACATTCTCAGCTCCATCGGCCGGACGGTAGACGTAAAAGTTCGGCAACGCTCTAAACTGGCTCAAATGCTCAATCGGCTGATGCGTCGGCCCGTCTTCGCCCACACCGATACTGTCATGGGTCCAGATGAAGAAATGCTGGATTCCCGACAGTGCCGCGATTCGCGCGGCAGGTTTGAGATAATCGCTGAAAACAAAAAATGTCGCACTAAAAGGGATGATCGGACCGTAAAGCGCCATAGCATTCGTGATGGAAGCCATCGCATGTTCACGGATTCCGAAATGGATGTTTTTCCCCTTCGGAAAATCGCCCATGTCTTTAAGTTCGGTTTTGTTAGACGGACCCAGGTCAGCAGAACCGCCCAAGAATCCCGGAATTGCTTTGGCAATCGCGTTAAGAATAGTCCCGTTGGTATTTCGGGTTGCATCGGCTTTTTCAAATACCGGCCATTGGATACGGTTGAAATCAGGGTTGATCAACTGCTCGTACGCTTCGTTTTGCTCGCTGAGGGGAAGCTCTTTGAGACGGTGGTTCCACTCCCGCTCTGCCAAATCCCCTTTTTCGATTGCACATCGGAAACGCTCCAATACATCATCACTAACTGCAAACGTCGCGTCCGGGTCAAAGCCCGCATTTGCTTTTGCAGCTTTGATTACATCGTCTCCAAGCGGTGCACCGTGGGCATGATGCGACCCCTCCATCTTGCCGCCCCCTTTTGCAATGAGCGTGTTGGCGATGATAAGAACCGGACGGGAAATCAATTTTGCTTGGGTAATCGCACCGTCAATCTCTTCGAAATTGTGTCCGTCGATCTCAAGGACTGCCCAGTTTTGCGATTCGAATCGATCGCGTATGTTTTCACTGAGGCTGAGTTCGGTCGATCCCTCAATCGTAATACGGTTGGAATCGTAAATCAAAATCAGATTATCGAGCCCCAAATGTCCTGCGATCGAACACGCTTCGTAGCTGATCCCCTCTTCAAGGTCGCCGTCACCGCACAGACAATAGACACTGTGATCGATCAACGATGCCGTTTCTGAATTCACTTTATTTCCGACATACGCAGACGCCATTGCGAACCCGACGGCATTCGCAACCCCTTGTCCCAAAGGACCCGTCGTGATTTCAACCCCTTCGGTATGGCCGTATTCCGGATGTCCCGGAGTTTTTGAATCGAGTTGGCGGAATTTTTTAAGGTCATCGATCTCCAAGCCGTATCCCCAAAGATGATAGAGCGAATAGATAAGTCCCGTTCCGTGGCCGCCGGAGAAAACCAGACGGTCCCGATTAAGCCATTTCGGATTTTTCGGATTGTGGACGAGATGTTCGGACAATACTACGGCGATATCAGCCAATCCCATCGGTGCACCCGGATGACCCGAGTTTGCCTGTTGTACCATATCTGCCGCTAAAAACCGGATCGTATCCGCCATCTTTTGACGCATTGCATTGCTCATCATCTATTCCTTATGTCTGTTTATGTAGTGGGTAAGTGTTGGTGACAATTCACGTCGCAAATTCTCATCAAAACTTTCCATCTGGTTTAAAAGTTTGTCTGCCAATTCATCGGCTTCTCTCATCGCCGATTCATATCCGAGCAAGGTGACAAAACTGTTTTTCGCTCCGTCTGCCTGGGTTGTTTTTCCTGCTTCTTCCGCACTCATCGTTACGTCCAGAATGTCATCCTGGATCTGGAACAGCAGCCCAAGGTCAATGCCGAAATCATAAAGTTGCTGAGCGATCACTTCCTGCCCGGCAATGATGGCACCCATCTTCAGCGATGCGGCGATTAGCATTCCGGTTTTGTGGATATGCAGTATTTTGACCTGATCCGGTTCAAGTCGCTGATGTTCAAAATAACAATCAATCGCTTGACCCAGAACCATTCCGGCAAGGCCGCCGTTTGAGGATAGCTCCCGCACAAGTTTCACTATCGTTTTATCACTCAACGGAGCGTTAGAGAGAACTTCGAACGCATAGGTATTCAAAGCATCTCCTGCCAGAATCGCACTCACTTCGTCATACGTTTTATGGAGCGTCGGAATCCCCCGACGCAAATCGGCATTGTCCATAGCGGGAAGATCATCATGAATCAGCGAGTAGGTATGCAATAGCTCAATGGCCAAAGCAGCATAATAGGCACTCTCAACGAGAAGCGGATTGTATGCACGTACTACCCCAAGAAGCAGCGCAGGACGGAACCGTTTGCCCCCGCCGATCAGCATTTGGCGCAGAGCATTTTCGTAGTGGGGATGGAAACTGGGAGCACTTGGCAAATGTGTCGTCAAAAAGGATTCAAACTGCTCCATAGGTCCCCACTATTTTTTTAGTGAAATTTTACCACGGTAGAGCTTATTTAGATCTTCTCAATCACTTCGGTAATCGTATTATCGTCATCGACCAACACGACAGTAGGCTTATAGTTTTCAAGTTCCGAATCATTATAGGTCGCATAGGCGACAATGATGATCTTATCCCCTTTGTGCACTTTACGTGCTGCTGCGCCGTTAAGGCAGATATCGCGCTGTCCGCGCTCGCCGAGGATGATATAGGTCGAAAACCGCTCGCCGTTGTTGATGTTAAGGATCTCTACTTTTTGCCCTACACGCATTTTGGAAGCTTCGAGCAGCTCCTCATCAATGGTGATCGAACCGACGTAATTAAGATTAGCGTCGGTCACCGTTGCACGATGGATTTTGCTGTAAAGCATCTCGATCAACATCGTTTTATCGTCCCATCTGTTTCATCATGGCTTCAGGACTGATCGCTTCATCCCATAATTCTGCAGGGATCACATACTCCTGCACTACTTCACCGCCTATAATATGGCGATCAATGATTTCATTGATTTTTTCTTTGGTTAGTCCTGTGTACATGACATGCCCCGGCTCTACCAGCATAATCGGACCGACATTACAACGGTTCATGCATGAGGTACGGATCGGCTGTACCGTGGCGATAAGCCCTTTTTGCATCAAGGTTTGTGCCAAATGTTGAAAAAGATCCTGTGTCTGAGGATTGACACAACTTGGCTTCGGCATACCCGGAGGGGAACTTTGCTCACATTTGAAAATATAAAACGCCGGCTGAGGAATACCCATCGAAACGCTCCTTTGAAATCAGTGTACTACAACACCGTAAAATTTTAACGGCATTATAGCCAAATCATACCAGTGCATATTAAGCTCCAGTAAACAATTTATCTATTTAAAGCTCTTTTAACAACTCTTTCGCCACGATCCGGTCATCAAACGGCAGATGCTGATCGTAAATAATCTGGGACGTCTCATCCCCTTTCCCTAAAATCAAGACCACTTCATCGCCACTGCGTTCCTTTAAGGCCTGGGCAATCGCATTGCGGCGATTTACATCGACAAAAACGTTGCTTCGGTCCTCTATCCCGCTCAGGATATCTTCTATAATCGCATCCGGGTCTTCATAACGGGGATTGTCGCTCGTTACGTACACTTTCTTAGCTAATGAGACGGCAATCTTGCCCATCAATGGACGTTTGGAGCGGTCTCTGTCGCCGCCGGCACCGAAAACGACCAAAACCTCTTTCTCTTTTAGGGCGTTGAGCACCTGTTCCATCCCATCAGGGGTATGGGCAAAGTCGACGATCACGAGGGGAGATTCGCTGACCACTTCCATCCGCCCGCTGACGCCGCCGAAATTTTCTACGACATCGGCAATTTTTTCCAACGAATCGCCGCTGATGATATGAACGGCTGCCATAGCTGCGGTAATGTTATAAAGATTGAAAAATCCATGCAGTGACGTCGTAAATGCGACATGTTCTTCAAAATGTTTCAAAACACCGCTAACACCGTTATTCAGCGAATAGGCAATAATCTTATAGGTTGCCGGATTTTCTACGCCGTAACTAAATCCGTTTTTGATATTGTATTCGGCACGCGGCTCATCTTTATTGATCAGTTTTTTAGACTCATCCTGAAAAAACAAATTTTTGATCCGGGTATACTCTTCGATACTGTGATGATAATCAAGATGATCTTGGGTAATATTGGTCAGGATTTTGAGGGAAAAAGTGATTCCCGCAATCCGCTCCTGTTCGATGGCGTGCGAACTCACTTCCATTACAAAATACTCACACCCGTGTGCAATTGCCTGCGCCATATGTCGATACGTATTGAGGACCGTAGGCGTGGTGAGCGTTTTCCCCTCTACCGGGGCATCGTTCATAAAAAATCCGCGCGTCCCCTGCATTGCCGCTTTGTGCCCCAGATCGAGCAGTATGGAGTAGATCGCGCTTGCTGTCGTCGTTTTACCGTTCGTTCCCGTAATACCGATCACACGGATCCGGTCCAGACCGAAAACCCTCCAGCACTCATCCGGAGATATAATCGAGTGAGCTCCCCGTTCAAGAGCATCTTCTTTGTATTTCTCGTTTTGTTTCGTCAGTAAAAAAGCGCAATCATTTCCGCACTCGTTAGAGTTTTCGCTGATATAGCGATACGGCTGAGCTTGAATCTCAATTTTCAATGTTCTTCCCTTTGGCTAAACGGCGTAACAAATTCCGAAGCTGACGGTCGTTCGGGTAAACACCCAACGCACTTTCAAGATAGCTCAGCGCCATCTCTTTATATCCGTGGTGAATCAAACTGTCCAGAAAATCAACAAAATCCTCTTTTTCAGTGATGATAACACGTGTCGAAAACATGATATTTTCAAAAATGCGGTTAAAATCATTCTCGTCTTTAATCAGCTCTTTAAATTCGGTATACATGATTCCGTCTTCATACGCTAGACGCTGCTTGACCGTTTCGTCAAAAAGACCGGATAACTGTTCAAGCGTCCCGTCCATTGTCTCGAGAATTTCGGAAATGACAATATCGGCCTGCTCGCTGTCTTCACTTCGCAATATTGTATAGTAATCAAACAAGGCCTCAGCGCCGCTTTCTCCGCTCATCGCCATGTCTGAAAGGATCGCACCGTTATACGCCTCTTTCGAGGCAGGATGATCTTTGAGCGCAAGCGAATAATCACGTAGCGCCTCGCTATATTGCCCTGCCATAAAATGTTCGTTTGCTTGGTTGAGGGTTTTGGATAAGCTAATTGTTTTCATAGTATCCCTCCTAATATTTATTCTAATATCGACTTTTTATCTGTTGATTATAACGCGTCTATTTGATTTTCCATCCCATGCGGCACATTAATAACGGATAATTCTGGATGAATATCCATTCGAAGCTGTCGCTCCACTCCATATTTAAGAGTATTTCCGCTGCTGGAGCATCCGATACATGCACCTTGCAGCTGTACATAAACCGTTCCATTTTTAACAGTGAGAAATGTAATATCTCCCCCATCTAGCGCTAAAGAGGGTCTAATTTTATCGATAACCAGACGTACCGGCTGGATCAATTCTTCGTCAGTAAACGGAATCATATTTATTTTACCTTTAAATCCAAAATAGAATGGGTAATAATAGGAAATCTGGGCTAAACAAGCTCTAATGCGAAACGGGATGGTTTTCGAGCGAAGCTCGTTTTAAGGGGTAGGGGAATTGAACTCGTTAAACGAGTTCAATGTATGCCATATGCGTAGCATCACCGCGGCGAATACGCGTTTTAACGATACGGGTATAACCGCCGTTACGCTCAGCATATTTAGGAGCAACTTCATTCACAAGTGTTTTGGTCGCTTCTTTGTTTTGCAAAACAGCAAATACAGCACGATGCGCGTTTGCATCACCTGCACGTGCAGTTGTAATCAATTTTTCAGCAAATGAACGAAGCTCTTTTGCTTTAATCAACGTTGTTTCAATTTTACCGTGTTCAATCAACGCAATGCTAAGATTGGTTAACAAAGCGGCGCGATGCGCGCTTGTTCGACCTAGCTTGCGGTATCCGTGACGATGTCTCATGATACTTTCCTCTTGTGTTTACTTATTCAGCTTCGATTTTCTTTTTGATAGCGCTTACGAGATCTTCAGCAAGATCTTGTCCGACTGTATAACCGAATTCTGTGATTTTTTCTAAAATCTCTTCAAACGATTTTTTACCGAGGTTTTTGACCTCTTTCAAATCATTCTGACTCATCATTACGATTTCGCCGATGTATTTGATATTTGAACGATCCAAACAATTGAAACTACGTGCACTAAGGCCAAGTTCTTCAATTCGCGCACCTAAACGCTTTAGTTCAGGATGCTCGTCGCTTCGCTCAGCAGCTGCGGGAGCTTTGATACTCACTTCACTGTTAAAAACCGCCATTTGAGCATACATGACTTCCAATGCGTTTTTAAATGCATCGACCGGTGAAATCTGACCATCGGTAACGATGTTGATAATCACCTTTTCGAAATTTGGATTGTCTTCAACCAATACATTGTCGATTGAATAGGTCGCACGACGTACCGGAGTGAAATATGCATCAAGCGCAATATATCCATCACCCAAAACATCGCGTACATCTTCACTCGGTGCATAACCGATACCTTGATGAATAATGACAGTAAAATTAAGTGTCGCATCTTCATTCAAAGTCGCCAAAAATGCATTCGGTGTCACAATTTCGACATCATCATTTTCTAAATCACTTCCATGAATTTCGCAAGGGCCTGCGAAACTGTAAGTGATCTCTTTTTCTTTAAGACCGTTTTTTAATTTAAAACGGATCCCTTTTAGATTGATGATAAAATCCGAAATATCTTCAAGCATACCGCGCACAGAGTCAAACTCATGCTTGGCACCCTCGATTTTGATACCGATCGGTGCATATCCGACCGAGCTGCTTAGTAAAAAGCGGCGAATCGGATGGGCGAGTGAAACCGCAAAACCGGTTTCAAACGGATAGGCAATAATGTTCGCTTCATTCGCACTGATTTGCTCAACGACAAATTCTTTCGGAAGAAGCGGAGATGTTTTAATTTTTTTCATGCTGAGCGCCCTTTCTTTAATGATTATTTCGAGTAAAGCTCGACGATTAGACGTTCCTCAACAGGGATAACAACTTCTTCACGCTCAGGGAGACGTGTGAAAATTCCGAATACTTTCTCTTGGTCAATATCAACCCATGAAGCAAGTCCGGTTTGGTTGGTAAGCTCTACCGCGCGAACGATTTGATTGTTCTTTTTGCTTTTTTCGTGAATCTCCACTTTTTGACCTGGAGTAACGCGGTATGATGGAATATCAACACGCTTACCGTCAACCAAAACGTGACCGTGATTTACCAATTGGCGAGCAAAACGACGAGTCGTTGCAAAACCCATACGGTAAAGAACATTATCAAGACGCTGCTCAAGCAACATCACCAAGTTTGTACCGGTGTTGCCGGGACGACGCTTAGCTTCTGTAAACAATGAACGCATTTGTTTCTCACTCAAACCGTACATAAATTTCGCTTTTTGTTTTTCGCGAAGCTGTGTACCGTACTCAGAGATTTTTGTACGACGTTGACCGTGTTGGCCAGGTCCGTACGGACGTTTGTCAAGGGCACTTTTACCTGCAAGACGACGCTCACCTTTTAATCCAAGGCTTACACCGAATCTTCTTTCGATTTTTTCTACGGGTCCTCTATATCTTGCCATTACAAACCTCTCCTTAGACTCGTCGGCGCTTAGGCGCACGACATCCGTTGTGTGGTAGTGGAGTAACGTCTTTCATAAATGATACACGTAAACCCTCGATAGCACCAACACTTTTCACTGCTGTTTCACGACCAGAACCTGGTCCTTGAACTTTAATTCCCACTTCTTTAATCCCGTGGACCATTGCTTTTTCCATCGCTGATTCAACTGCTTGTTGCGCAGCAAACGGAGTTGACTTTTTAGAACCTTTGAAACCAAGGGCACCAGCCGAACTCCATGCGATCATATTACCCATTTCATCAGTTACCGTTACAAGGGTATTGTTGAATGATGCCAAAATATGCACGATACCTCTAGCAATATTCTTCTTTACGATTTTTTTACGGGTTGCTTTTCTTTTTGCCATACTCTAATCCCTTACTTTGTGGCCGAGCCGACGGTTTTCTTTTTACCTTTGCGCGTACGTGCATTGGTTTTGGTTTTTTGACCACGGCATGGGAGACCTTTACGATGACGAAGACCACGGTAAGAACCGATATCCATCAACGCTTTGATGTCCATTGCGACTTGTTTACGAAGATCCCCTTCTACGACAGCACTAGCACGAATTTCTTTCGCAAGCGTAGCAGCTTCGTCTTCTGAGAGTTCAAAAACACGTTTGTTATAATCGATGCCTGTAGCATCCAAAATTTTGCGTGAAGTATGTAAACCGATACCATAGATATAGGTTAGTCCATATTCAATACGTTTTTTCTTAGGTAAGTCCACACCAGCAATACGTGCCATGCTTATCCTTGTCTTTGTTTATGTTTTGGGGTTTTGCATATTACGCGAACTACCCCTTTGCGTTTGATGATTTTACAATCGTCGCACATTTTCTTCACTGAAGAACGTACTTTCATCGGTAGGCTCCGTTCATTTAGGTCACTTGCTTCTCGTAGGTGCTTCGACCACACCAATACTTGTAACTACTCTTATAGCAGTTATAAATACTCAATCATTTTGTCCAATAGGCAAAGTGGACGCGTATGTTACATTATTTTATGTTAAAGTTTTATTAAGGTAGGAAAGGAGGGGTATAACCGCAGGGCGATTATACGATACGGATCATGAACGGTTCTTCCAAGACAGCGCCCAAATCTTTTAACTGATCCATCAGCAGATGGACCGCCCGTTCTGTCGCTTCATGCGTCGCAAACAGCAAATGGGCACATTCCGTTTCGCTCGGGCGTTGGATAACCGCTTCGATCGATATGGCATGATCGGCAAACAGTCTCGTGATCTGCGCCAATATACCCGGCTTGTCCGTTACGCGAAGACGAAGATAATATTTAGAACGGATATCGTTCCGATCTTTCAGACGAAGCCCCTCCTCGAGAGGATGGTTGAATCCGAGCATCGGAGACCGTTTTCCGGAGCGGACGATATCGATGATATTGGCAACGACAGCGCTGGCCGTCGCATTCCCGCCGGCACCGGGACCGTAATAAAGGGTTTCGCCCACTCGGTCGCCGACGACGCTGATGCCGTTCATGACACCGTCGATTTTCGCGATCATCGCATCCTCTTTGACCAATGCCGCATGGACGCGGAGCTCTACTTCACCGTCATCGCGTCGGGCAATCCCTAAAAGCTTGATCGTATAGCCGAACTCCTTGGCAAAAGCGATGTCGGCCTGGGTGATCCCTTCGATCCCCTCGATAAGGATCTCCTCGGGCTTGGCATCGATGCCGTATGCGATCGACGCAAGGATCAACAGTTTATGTGCCGCATCAAATCCGCCGATGTCGAATGTCGGGTCGGCCTCGGCATATCCCAGACGCTGCGCTTCGGCTAAAACCGCATCAAACGCAACCCCTTCATTCATCATTTTGGTCAGCATAAAATTACAGGTGCCGTTCATAATCCCCATAATGGAGAGGATATGATTGGCCGACAATCCGTCACGCAGCGCATTGATGATCGGTATCCCCCCCGCTACGCTGGCTTCAAACTCGAACGGTATTTCGCCGGCGATCTCTTGAAGTTCATAACGGTGGTAAGCCAATACCGCTTTATTTGCCGTCACGACGGCTTTCCCGCTTTTCAACGCACTTTTGAGTATTTCAAAAGGGACTTCAATCCCCCCCATCAATTCCACGACGATATCAATTTCGGGATCATTGAGAATATCATTCGGATCGCAACTCATCGCGATCGAAAGATCGCGTGTCTTCTCGAGATTACGTACCACGCCGCTTTTGACGATGATCGATTCCCCCGCACGTGCAGAGATGATAGATGCGTTCTCTTCCAGTATCGAGACGACTGCTCTGCCGACCGTTCCGACACCGATTACACCGACACGGATCACTCAGCACCCTTACAGTCAAACTGCTGAAGAAACTGCTTGATGTTTTTCGCCGCTTGACGGATCCGCTTGTCATTCTCGATCAATGCGATACGGACATACTCATCACCGTAGTCTCCAAAACCGATCCCCGGAGCAACCGCAACGTTAGCCTCGACCAAAAGACGTTTGGAAAATTCCAAACTGCCCAAATAACGGGCACATTCAGGGATTTTAGCCCATACGAACATCGATGCCTGATTGCGGCGCACCGGCCATCCGGCGCGGTTGAATGCGTCTACCAAAATATCCTGGCGATGGTCGTATTTATCGACGATATCCTGAACACACTGCTGATCTCCCTGCAACGCAACCGTCGCTGCCACCTGGATCGGAGTAAACATCCCGTAATCCAGCCAGCTCTTGATCTTTTGCAATGCACCGATCAGTTTCGCGTTTCCGACGAAAAAGCCGACGCGCCATCCCGCCATGTTATAGCTTTTCGAGAGGGTAAAACTCTCTACGGCAACCTCTTTTGCCCCCGGAACGGATAAAATCGACGGAGTTTTGTAGCCGTTGAACGTGATGTCACCGTATGCGATATCGCTGATGATATAAAATCGCTCCCGTTTTGCCATCTCGACGATGCGGACATAAAAATCCTGTGTTACCGTAGCCGTAGTCGGATTATGCGGAAAGTTTACCACCACAAACTTCGGCTTCGGAAACGATACATGGAATGCCTGCTCCAGACGCTCGAAAAAGAGGTCTTCATCGACTTTGTAATCTTCATCGAACGGCAATTCCATTTTTTGGACATTTCCTCCGGCAAGGATAAACCCGTACGAATGGATAGGATAGGTCGGATCCGGAACGACTGCGACGTCACCCGGATTAGTGATGGCATAAGCCAAATGGGCATACCCCTCTTTCGATCCCATTGTCGCTACCGCTTCGGTATCCGGATCAAGGTCGACATCGTATCGGCGTTTATACCAATCACAGATTGCCTGACGCAGTTTCGGAATCCCTTTGGAAACCGAATAACCGTGTGTTTTGGTTTTTTGTGCCGACTCGATCAACTTTTGGCGAATATGTTCAGGGGTATCACCGTCGGGATTCCCCATACTAAAATCGATCACATCCGCACCGGCACGTCTGCGCGCCATTTTAAGCTCATTCACTTCTGCAAAAACATACTTAGGGAGGCGTTTAATCCGATCAAATTGGATTTCATCAAACATGGTTATAACCTGCTATTAAAAAATTGCGCCATTTTAACATAAGAGACTTAGTTTTTATATAATCCATAAATTAGCGCCCGGGGCTCATCGACTCGACCCACATCCCCTCTTTTAGCGCTTTCATCCCGTTCGTGTTTGAGATTTTAAGATAATAGGCCCCTTCGGGAAGGGAAAACTCGAGTTCATGCACACTTTTTTCGGAACGTTCGGTAGAAAGGACGTGCATCGAAGCATCCATCACACTCACATCCGGGTACCATTTCGCGCCGTATGCCGGTTCGATCCGGATCATCTGCCCCCCTTCTACCCTAAACCAATACGGCGTGTTGGACCGCTGCATCTCTACCCCCTCATCGGGGTTCAACAGCGGTACGTTCCAAACCGCGGCTGTCGCATCGATCCCAAGTTCCATCGTCTCTTGATTCATCCGTGCATAGGTAAGTTTTATCCCGTTTTCCTGAAGTGTATCCCCAAGAACAACGGGGTTCAAAGGTTTCAGGCCGATCACAAGCGCATCGATCCGGCTAACCGATTTTTGGGTCGATACCGAATCTATTTGTAATTTATATCCGAGGGTGTTAAAACTGTAGATTAGTGTTGTAAGTCCCACCAAAGGGTCGGCGGTCAATTCAATATGTGTTTTTATCTGCGTCAACTGGGCCCCAAAGAGGCCCAAAGGCAATAGGAGCAGTATCCCTAGTAAATGTTTGATCATTCTTTCATTCACTTACCAGTCTTTTCCTCCGTTATACTCCATAAACTCCCCTTTGGTAAGCCGCTTAAGTACACCGTTCTCACATAAGAACCATACGGTATTCACCTCTTTTAATGTCTCAGTACCCGACGGTGAAGCAATTTCTACCCGCCCGTGTCCCAATACGATGAGCCACTTTTTAGCGGTATCGATCTTAATAGGCTCTTTGGTCACCATTTGACTCTTCTGATGGGTCGCCAAATCGATCATACCTACCCATACTTTATAGGTCGGACGGATCTCAAGCCCCTCCGCCGTACCCGGAGTTTGAGGTATTGGTTGCGCGTCACTCGTATTCTGTTCCGTCACGGGCATCGTCGTATTAGCTTCAACGGCCTGCTGCGTCATATTGATATCTTCTTTTACCCCGTCGAATGCTTGTACCGCCGCGCTGCTGAGCTGCATGACCTCTTCTGTGGGTACATTGGCCATTTTGGCCTGTGCAAAATAGCCTGCCGTCACTAATATGATGATCATGGTCAAACCGGCAATGACCCATTTTTGTTTAGACGATGAAGAGGACTGCAAAATAACCGATGGCTTTGGGAGGATAGTTGTTTGATGCTCCTCTTGATAACGCGCGTACTCTTCTTTGATCTCTCCGAGATCGAGGCCGTATTCGCGCTCAAGAATCGATATAAATCCCATGAACTGGATTTTATTGATCTCGCCGTACGATTTCGTCAAGATCAACTCGACTTTATCACGCGAAATATGCGTTTTTTCATGAATACTTTCCGCCCCTAACTCTTGGAGCTCTTCAAATGTTTGACAGGTTTTCATCGCATCCTCTCCATTAAAATTGCGCCGGCAACACCGACATTCAGCGAATCGAAATCATGGGCCATAGGTATTGAGACACCGTGGTCAAGCCCTTTTTGAACTCGTCCGCTCAACCCTTCCCCCTCATTTCCCAGAATCAATGCCCTTTTCGGAGCAAACGTCATCTCTCGAACATCAGTTCCGTCCGCCATCGCTCCGTACAGACTAAAACCTGACTGCTTCAGTTCATGCATAACGTCATGGATATTATGGACGATTACAAACGGCAAATCGAGTGCCGCTCCGCTGCTCGTACGGATGATCGGTTCAAAATTAGGCTCTTTTATACCGCTTATCACGAGGGCATCTACCCCGAGTGCATAAGCACTGCGCACCAAAGAACCGATATTGCCCACATCCGTAATGGAACTCAAAATCACGACAAAATCACACCCTTTTAAAAAAGGGGATGCGTAAGGTTTGATAGGAGAAATTTCAGCGATATAGCCTTGGTGATTTCCCCCCTTCACCATTGACTGCGCCGCATTTTCCGGGATCCGCTTTACCTCAAACCCCATCTTCATCAACATTGAATATTCTTTTTTATCAATCTCTTTTGCCAGATAAAGCGTTTTAATACGATCGCGATGACGCTCCAATGCATAATAAACCGGTTGTTTTCCATAAATAAGCATTTGTTATTGTATCCTTATGAGTTTAAGAGTCGCTGATAGCACGATTTAATGTTACCCACTTTCTGGGCAAAGCCCATGAAAGTGGCAGGGACAAATGTCCCTGCAACCCCCTAAAGCTACCCGTATCTTTCGGATGCGGGAGAGGGAGGACTTAGGAGCTACAAATCCAAAAGGCGCTGATAGCACTCTTTCGGATTTTCTCCGGTGATCTTGGCGATCAGTTTTGATGCCGCTTTTTTCGGGATATCCAGTGCCAGTATATCCTGTTCGCTCAACGATGAGCCTCTGGCTTGGGAAGCTACGATCACCACTACCCATTCGCCGCGAATCTCTTTTTCCATCTGGGGGGCAAGCTGTGCCGCAGTGCCATGATAAAACCGCTGGTATTTTTTGGTGATCTCTTTGGCGAGAAACACATTGCGTTCAGGGGCCGCAACCGCGATCTCGGCAAGAAGCTTGTCAAGCCGTTTGGGTGATTCATAAAGTACGGTAGTATAGCCGTTAAACAAGGCTTCTTGCAAGGCGGAGGAGCGGTCATTCCCTTTGTGCGGCAAAAACCCCAAAAAAAGCATTTTGGTCTGAACAAATCCGCTGGCGACGAAAGCACCCAAAAGGGCATTGGCTCCGGGCAAGACGTCATAAGGGAGCTGATGATCGATGCAATAGCGTACCAGCATCTGTCCCGGATCACTGATACCGGGCATCCCCGCATCGGAAACATAAACTATCTGCCGGTCGAAAAAATCGGGGGTCAATGCAGCGACGAACTCTGCTTCATTGTGTGAATGCAAACTGATGAATTTCGGATCGTTAAGGGTAAGGTCGTACCGTTCTTTGAGAAAATGGAGAAGTTTTTTCGTAACGCGTGTATCTTCACACAGCATTACTTCGGCTGAGGCAAAAACCTCTAATGCACGAAGAGAGATATCGGCAATATTGCCGATAGGAGTAGGTACGAGGGATAGCATTCTACTTCCCCCCTTACCGTTACTTCAACTTAGCTAAGTTGGTAACGTTTTTTGAATTTGTCGATACGGCCTGCAGTATCTACTTGACGCTCAGAACCTGTATAGAATGGGTGACATTCGCTGCAGATATCGACGCGGATAGCATCTTTTGTACTGGTGGTGGTAAATGTATTACCGCAAGCGCAGCTTACCGCGCACTCTACTACGTTAGGGTGAAGATCTTTTTTCATTCGATTAGCCTTAGTGATCGACGGCGTTGTACGTCGATCGGTATAGTTTTACATCCGTACCGGGACGGATAGTGGACGCGAATTATAACGGAAAAATTATTTTTTTACAAATTGAGTGATGCGATCGCAACGGCTGCCGTTTCGGAGCGCAATACCATCGGCGAACTCAACCTTCGGACGCGGTGCGTGCCAAAAAGCTTCCGTTCGCTCTCGTCAAATCCCCCTTCGCATCCGATCACGACCGTATCGAACGGATCCCCCTTATTAAGCACCTCATCGCTAAAATCGAGAATAAGAGCTTCGGGATGTGCCCCTAAAAAAGCAGACAATGCCGGTGATTCGGCCAACTCAATCAGCGAAGTACGGCCGCACTGCATGATCGAGCTCTCCATAATCCGTTCAAAACGCTCAAAATCAAGCCGAAAATTACGCTGGGAACGGCGGCAATGGATAAAAGTAATTTTGCCGACACCCAGTTCACTCAGCATCGGAAGTACTTTTTCAACCGTTTTAGGATCGACAATGCACCATCCGATATGCAGTTTTTGTTTGGCTTCGCAGGGGGCATTATGATGACTTTGAAGGGTAAAGTAGGCATTTCGTCCATCGGTACGCTCTAGCCGATAACGGCACTCTACGTGTAAATTTTCACGGGAACGAAACGCTATGATATCTCCGATTGCATGACGGCGTACCTTGATCAGGTATTTATACTCTTCTCCCGATACACTTAGCTCATCCTTTCCCGCATGGGAGCTCAGGACAAATTTCATACCATCATCCACACACTGATCGACAATAGCATTGCGACTTCAACTCCTAAAAAACGGAATGCTTTACGTTTATACAAGGCAAATGAACCCTCCTGAGTGATATCCGTCCGCCGCTTAAGCGTTTTGTACCGCTTGGCTTCCAATATGATCATGACAATTCCGGCAACGATCATGACACTGTTAGCAAAGGTAAAGTGCAGATGCTTTGCAGCCATCATCACCATTCCCGTAAATAGAACGAGCGCGATCAATGACGCCGAAATAGGCATGACGATACGCATCCGTTTCGCATAGCGGATGACATTTTTACTCAAAGAGAGGACGGCGATGTTAAACATCACTACCCCCATCAATACGATAACGCCAAAACTGTGAATCTCTAATCCCATTGTGTACATAGCTTCCATAAAGTGGATTTTACCTTATTTTGCCTATAATCATTCTACAAATAATTAAACCGCATACGTCGAACGTTTGTTGCATAAAACGGTTTAATGAGCGTAAGGAAGAGAACATGGCGATCAGCGTAGAGGAAGCATTGGAGCATATTTATGCATTGGCCGCAGTGCAGAGTAGCGAGATCGTCCCTATCGAAAATTCCGTTTGTCGCATTTTGGCGCAGGAGATCACCGCCTCTCACTCGCTCCCCTCATTTGATAATTCGGCGATGGACGGTTATGCGGTCCGTGTCCAGGACGCCGGAAAGACTTTGCTTCAATCGTGTGTCATTTTTGCCGGTGACGGCCATGATATCCGGCTGGTGGAAGATCAATGCATCCGGATTATGACGGGTGCCAAAGTTCCTCAAGGGTGCGAAGCGATCGTCCCCATCGAAGAGGTGACGATTCAAAACGATCAGGTAAGTTTCCCAAAGAACATCAAACCCTCACAGCATATTCGGCTCAAGGGGGAGGACATTCAAAGCGGCATGATCCTGCTGCGCGAAGGGACACATCTGCAAGCCCACCATATCGCATTGCTGGCGTCTCAGGGGATTACCCATATCAAAGTCCATCGCCGTCCGAAAGTTGCCCTATTCTCCTCAGGGAACGAACTAAAGATGCATTTCGAATCGCTCGGAAACAATCAGCTTTATAATACCAATACCCCTACTTTTGCGGCGCGCGCCGCCGAACTCGGGTGCGATGTCATCTTTACCGGTACAGCCGAAGACACCCTCGAATCGATTCAAGAACACATCCGAAATGCTTTGGATGCCGATCTTATCATCACTTCCGGAGGGGTCAGTGTCGGGGATGCCGATTATACGAAGACGGCATTTCACTCATTGGGGTTTGAAGGCTCTTTCGAATCGGTCGATATCAAACCCGGAAAACCGACCACGTTCGGCCGTATCGGCGACACCCTCATTCTAAACCTGCCGGGAAATCCTCTCGCCGCGGCACTGTGTTTTGAGCTCTTCGGCCAGAGCGCGATCCTCTCTTTGAGCGGTCGGAGCGACAAATACCTTTCCACGATCACGACCCGTATTAGCGAGCCCTTTACGATGAAAAAAGGGCGGCGTTCCCTCATCCCCGGATGGTTTGACGGCGAAACGTTCACCCCAAGTCCGGTATTCGGACCCGGGATGGTGCTCCCCCTCTCACGCGCCAACAGTTTCATGATGGTGGATGGGTCAGTAGAAGGGTTTGAAGCGGGGTCTCGTGTAAAGATCATCCCTACGCGCTGGTGTATGAGCAGCGATCAGCAAAACTCATTGGTCACATTTTAAACGGTATCGGGGTTGGTAAAGACTTCTCCCGCCAGAATTTTTTCCCATAACAACGGGTCACTCCACCCTTGCCGTACTTCGTCGCTGAATTGTATCGATTCGAGCGAAATCGTTCCCATGAATTCCGAATAGGCGTCCTCTTCAAAAGCCTGGGCATATCCGGTCTCTGTCTCGTGGACGATAATGCTGTGCAGCTTCACCCCCTGCTCGCCGTTGATCATCTGCGTACATCCCAAAAGACGGTCGATCATCAAAAACAGAACACGGCTGAACTGTTCGCACGAAGGGGAAACCGGCAGTATCACCCATCGGTTGGAATGCTCCTGCATGGAAGCGACATAGGATGCATCATCCCCGTCCCAAATCGCCACACCGTGATCGAAACTGTCTATCAGTTCTTTCATCCCCCGTTTCATCAAACCGAAATCGTACACCATCTGCCCGTGGTCGAGATATTTGGATTCAAACAACACTTCGACTTTGTACGAGTGTCCATGCAGCGACGCGCGGCACCGCTGCGTCGAGCATCCGCGGACGATATGGGCATTTTCGAATTTAAAAAGTTTACGGATAATCATAAGATCACATACTTTTTATGCTGCATGACTGTCCGTTTGAACAAATTTCATGTGCAAGGATGATCCACTCAGTTCCAATCCATGCTTCCAACACAATGCACCCGCATCGATAAAAAACTGATCAAAAAAGGCTTGATCTTTTAGTGGTTCAGTCAGTGACGTTCCAAAATTCAACAGATACGATAGATCGGCAACAGCCATCTTGCTATCTGAAAATTGCAATGCTATTTTATAATCCTCGACTTTTGTAGCTTTTATAATTTTAATCATTTATTCTTTTCTCCTCTTAAAAATCCAATTTTTTCGACTTCACTTGTCGATTTAATATCCATAACCGTCTCTTCTAACGACCCGATAGAATCTTCGATCATTATAACTGCATCAGCTACAGCAGAAAGTCTCTCTTTTGTCCACTCTTTATTAGCAACTACTTCTTGTCGAAGTTCATGAATCTGTTTGGCAAGATCGCTATATTCAATGGCATAATGACGCATCTTTGTAAAAGTTCGCATAATAGCGATGGTAACATCTGCGGCTTGCTGACTTTTTAATACTGTAGCAAGCATATAAACACCCTGCTCGCTAAAGACTTTAGGGACAGTTCTGCGACCTCCCCAACTTGAGGTCACATTTTGTGACTTCAAGTTGTCCCACTCATCTTGAGAGAGTTCAAAAATAAAATCACTCGGAAATCGCTCCGTATTTCGCGAAACAGCTTGGTTTATATATTTTGTTTCTACCCCATACAGTTCTGCCAAATCAGAATCCAACATCACCTCAATATTACGGATACGGTAAATTTTTTCTCGAATCTGCTCGACGGGCAAGTTTAAAGCATTCATTTTACCACCACCTGCATCATCGATGTGGCGAGGTCTTTGGCATCAGAGCATTTTTTGAGTAAATCATACGCTTTTTGGTCGTACCAAATCCCCATTTTTTATGCTCCCTAATGTTTTATAATATTATACCCCATGATTCTGATCCCTGATTGGCAGTTCACCTTCGGAATCCCTATTTTTAGGATTTTAATAGGATACATTTGTTTTTTCTGTACTTTTTTATACCATAGTTTGTTATCCGAATACGGATATTCAAAAAAAGAAGTTTAATAGCTTCTTCCTTTGAGCATGATTGTTTGATAAAAGTATGATCCTGATACAATAAGCCAATAACATTGAAGGTTTATAATGGCTTATAAACATGATTACGACAAAATCCTAACCCGCCTTACCATAATTCTCTCAAGACTTAATGGCGGTGAAGCCCTATCCGAAAAAGAATTGGCACTAGAATTTAATGTCAGCACAAAAACCCTTCAAAGAGATTTCAACGAAAGGCTTATCTCTTTTCCAATTTATAAAGAAAACAAACTATGGAAAATGCAAAGCGGCTTTAAAATCGAAAAAATCAAATCACTGGAAGAACAGCTCATTTTAGACATAATTGAAAAAATAACCGAGAACATCGGCGGAAATTTTGCGACCAAATCCCATAAACTGCTCTCTAAAATCAAAAATGAAGAGTTCAATCCCATCTATACCAAACTCAACATTGAAGACATCACGGATCGGTTCGATGACATCAAACTCATAGAACACGCTATTAAAGACAAAAAAGAGCTAGAATGCTCGTATGAAAACGATAGAGAAGGGAAATTTCAAGCACGATTACAACCCCTGAAAATCGTCAATTTCGAGGGGTTTTGGTACTTGGTAGCGGTCAGAGACGGTTACCTTGAAAAATACTACCTCAAAACACTCTCAACTATCCAACAAACCGATACCGTTTTTTCAACCGATGAAAAAATAGACGACTTACTCAACAACTCTATATCTATCTGGTTTAAAGCAGATATAGAACCCTACACAGTGAACCTTTATGCCGATATTACCGCTACAAAATATTTCAAAAGAAGACCGCTACCCACTCAAACCATCGAATCTATCCATAAAGACGGCACAATCGAATTTAGCGTAAAAATAACTGATGAGATGGAGATCATACCCATCGTCAAATATTGGATGCCCCATTTAAGAGTGCTAGAACCTGCATGGATTAGCGAGATGATTGATGAGGATTTGCAAAGTTATTTGAAGAGTCGGACATAAAGGTGTCAAATTAAATTGATAAAATTTAAAAATTATACTAAAGGCAGTTCAAATGAGTATAACTCATAGAAAAAATATAGTCTTATTTAATGTGTTAAACCAAGAAGTAATTTTCCAAGAATATTTTTGTAATTTATTAAAAATAGATGATTTTAGAAAACTTTTTATTGATTTTATTAGTGAAAAAAATAACATATTAAGTGAAGAGAGTATTCAATATAATCACTTTGATACGGAAATCATTTTAGGCAATAAAAATGGTCGGGCAGACCTTTTTTTGAATATTAATAATAACAAAAAGTATATTTTTGAAATCAAAAATAAAGACTATACTTCCTTAACACCAAATCAACCGCAAAGTTATTTAACTTATTTAAAAGATACTCACGAAGAAGATTTAGATTTTAATAAACATTTATTTTTTTTAATTCCTAAAAATTATCAACATCAAAATGAACTTTATCAAAGATGGCAAGAATTTGACGGTGTAGAGAATCAAATATTTTATTGGCAAGATCTTATTTTTAAAGTTAAAGAAAAAAAGTTGGAACTGCAAAATATTGAGATCAAAATGTTTTGTGAATTTTGCGAATACTGGTTTTCTATGAAACCAATCGATTTTTCAGAAGATGAGAAAAAACTATTTAATCCAAAAGGACAAAAAGTGAGTGAATTTAAAGATTTATCTGTACCAAAATTAATGCAAAAATTGGAAAATATTGGAAGAAATATTGGAAGTAATGCGGGTATGAAAGAAGATAAAAGTTATTCAGGATTTTTGTATTCAATGAAAATTCAAGATTATGAAATATTGTGTTGCATTGACTATGATATTTGGGAAGCCAAAGGAGTACCTTTAAGTATCTTAATTCAAAATCATAAAAACGGTTATCAAGATTTTAAATTAGAACTTTCAAAAATAGAACTTGAACAATTTACATATAAAGAAACAAGTACAACTAAAGAATCTTTTGCATATATTGTAAATATTGCAGATGAGCTTGGTTCAGATAGTTATCAAAAAAGAGTAATAGATACTATCCATGCAATCAAAAAACAATTAGAATTAAAATAGACACAAAGCTGTCCATGCCCCATTTTATACTTCTATCATCTCAATGATAGGAGTTATAATGCAAACATCCGAACTGATACGATGGGCAGAAAAGTATCAAATAGAGGATATTTTACACGCTCTAAAAAATCAAAATTATTCCGATGTCAAAGAAGCATTGCTACATTTAAAAAGCTTAGATGTATCACATAAGCAATTAGACTCTCTCCCGAACTGCCTATTTGGGTTATCTTCACTTGAAATATTAAACCTCTCTCACAATCAGCTCACCACGTTACCCCAAGAGATAACACGGCTCAAACAACTCAAAATGTTAGATATCTCTTGGAACCACATCACGCACAATATCGATTTTATCCCCTCAGACATTAAAATCAAAAAAGCTTGGAATCGAAAATAAAAAGCTATATCTATAAAATATTGTTGGCCGGTACTAAACGGCTTTTCTCAAATCCAGTAGCGATCAACGTTATCCTGATATAATCAATAGGTAAAGTTTCATCGGTTGTTGTTCCGAATATGACGTCTGCTGATTCTTCTACACTATTATGTATGATATCCATTGCCTCACTTAGTTGCATAAAGTAAAATTCAGGATGCATGGTAAAATGAACCAAAATTCCTGAAGCATTTTTTATTGAATCATTTGGCATGGATTGTGCATTAATCATTGCGTTTAACGCCGCACATTTTCCTTGATATTCACCAATACCAGCAACTGCGATTCCTTGATAAGACATAACCGTTTTCAAATCTATCAAATCCAGACTAATATCATTGTCACCGCTGGCATAGATTACCCCAAGTATCCCTTCAATAATGTCTACAATTTTTAAATTCTCTGAAATATCTTTTGGTATGACGATTACACTATCTGATTCTTTTTTAAGTTCTTGAAAACTATCTTCAGCTTTTCCGTGATCTTCCTTTCTATCAAAATCAAAACTCTCAGTGATAATCCCAATAGTTAAAATGCCAATGTCTTTTGTAATTTTTGCAAGTCGTAGAGCAGAATTTTCATATTCCTGATCCCCTAATTCTCCAGTTAGAAATACAATATCAACACCTTCCAATTTTTTTTGAATCTGATTGATATTCTCATCACTTCTAATAAGTTCGATATTGCTATTTTTTTTAGACTCCATCAATTCTATTACACTACTGCCATTTGAACCAAAACCTACAACTGCACTACGAGGTTCATTTATTTTACTTGATTCTATGATTGAAAACGGTTCCATAAGTGCCATCCTTTTACTTAATGCAAAAAGTTTATCAATCTATTGAGACATCATTATGTCTATATTTTTAATTAGAGGATTATGTCTGGTGGTAATGAAATGAAAGACAACTGCTTCATCATAAATATTTATGATATCTATATGTGCTAATTTTCTGGTATATTTTTAGTTTTTTCCCACTTTATATGGGTGTAAAATGGTTCAAAATGGCTTATTTTGAAATTATTCTTAAATTTTTAAGGTCTTGAAAGTACCTAGTTTAGGGAGTTTCACCCCATATTAAGGGCTTTTAAAAATTAAACCCCGTGGTTCTGATCCCAGATACGGATGTGGAGGCGATCAGAGTAGATAAATCCACGCCGTTTGCAAAAATCGATGACCGCTTCGCAGTTCGCTTCGATATGGGCCTTGTCTCCGCCAAGCGGCATACAATAGACGGGAGTAAACGGGTGAGACGCTACGATAGCGTCAATCTCCTCTTCTAATGTACTCACCAACGACGGCTCATCCACACTGAATTTAAAAAAACTCCCCTGCGTATGGACCAGAATCGTATCGATCACTTCGGGTTTAACCCGCCGTTGATACGGTTCGCCGCTGTTGGAAAGTTTTACCGAGAGGGCATAGATCGCATTCGCATAAAACGGATAGCGTTTAAAATCCGGCGCGATCGTCGCATTGGTCTCAAACGTCACCCGGTGCCCCTGGGAAATCAGATAGTCGATAAACTCGACAAAAATCGGCTCGTTCGCATAGATCAGCGGTTCACCGCCGGTCAGGACGACATCGACATGCGGAGGGAGTCGATAGCCGTTCATGATCCAGATCAGGGTCTGAAGCTCTTCGATCTCCTGCCACAACTCGCCGAAACCTTTGCGGTCAACCGCATAGACCGTATCGCATCCGATTACTTCACGCCCGTCCGGGGTGATTTCCGTACATCCGAATCCGGGGCACGTCAGATTACATCCGCCGAAACGGAAAAAAAGGGACGGTACGCCGACGTACTTCCCCTCTCCCTGGATCGAATAGAAATGTTCGACTAAATAGAGCATTTCACCCCCCCGTCTCGTAGAAAGCCCGTTTGGAAAGTTCGCCGTCCGGGTCGCTCCAGCGGTTTTTTTCCGGCTTCGTACGGATTACCTCTTTGAGGACCAGTGCAGCCTCTTTGATGTCGCCGCGGCGTACGGCATCACGTATCGACATCGCCTCGTCAAAATAGAGACACGGAATCAAATTCCCCTCCGCCGTCAGACGGATACGGTTGCATTTGGTACAAAAATCATCTTTATGCGGCTCGATGATTCCGAATTCATATCCGTCTTCGAGTTTATAATAATGAGAGGGGGAATGGCCGTCAAACCCCTCATCGCTGTAAGAATAGCGGCTGCCGATGATACTCAGCAGTTCGGCGCTCTCCATCCCTTTGATGTCAACTTCGGCATGGACGTTTTCCATATACTCGATAAAACGGATTACCATCCCCCGTTCTTTGCAATATTCGAGGACATCGACTATCTCCCCGTCATTGACCCCCTTCATCGGGACCATATTCACTTTGACTTTAAGGCCGACTTTCAACGCCTCTTCAATCCCTTCCAAAACATTTTTCAATACATCTTTTTTGGCTATCACTTCAGCTACTTCCGGCTTCAATGAATCGATCGAAACATTCAGACGGCGCAGTCCCGCATCATAAAGTTTTTTTGCGGCCCCTTTCAATAAAAAAGCATTGGTCGTCATCGCCAGGTCGATGTCGTTTTTATAATCGTGGATCATTTTGACAAAACGGTCAAGATCCTCACGCAGAAGCGGCTCTCCTCCGGTGATACGGATTTTTTTTACCCCTTCGTCGATCGCGACTTTGATAAACTCGAACAACTCTTCGAAGCTGAGCAGATTCTCTTTGGGGACCCATGAAAATGGTTTTTCGGGCATACAGTACTGACACCGAAAGTTACACCGTTCCGTTACCGAAACGCGCAAATAATCGACCGTTCGGCCATAACTATCTATTAACACGACTATCCTTGAAAAATTCCTATTAGCAGGAGCATTGCGCGATAGTACCTAAAAGTTGTTTGGAGTTTTATTTATCGAGGGAATTAGAAGAAAACCCCAAAAAGGGGTTTGCAGGTTTTGCTTACCAGCCGCGGACGACTGCGTGGCATGCAGTACATGCATTCACGATATCCGAATACGATTGATGCGCTTTTGAATACTCTTTTTTATCCAATGCTTTAATCAAGTCATTGGATGCAGAGTCGATACGTTTAGCCGCATTAAAAGCAATATTGCCCATGTGCTGCTTATCTTTAGGGAGATATTTTTTCGTATCTTCCATATTATGGAAAAGAGCGTCAGCTTTTTTAATATCAGCCACACCGCTTTTGATCAATGCGGGAGTATTGTACAAAAATCCTTTTTGCACATTACTAAGACCGCTTTCCATTTGACTCATATTGTTCGCCAATGTAGCATCAGCCATCGCACCGGCACTAAGAAGTGCCGTCAATGCTAAAATTTTTACCATTTTCATCCATTACTCCTTAGTGAACTTGTGACCAGATTTTGCGTTTCCACAAATAAGCCAAAATTGCAAATACAACCGTATAGAGCATTACCCAGATACCAAGGCTTTCCCGCTCAGCTTTTTTCGAATCTCCAACCTCTTCCATATAGGCGATGACCTCTTCTTGTGCTTGTTCGGTCAAACCGACGCGCGGCATCGAGGTCCCTTTTAGCAATACTTGAGGATCATTGATAAAGCTGTGAAGATAGTGTTCACCACGGCTTTTGATGTACTGAGACAAGTCTGGAGGCGTTGCACCCATATGTTCTTTGATTACATTAACCGAAGTTGTCGCTTCAATACCGGCATATTGCATACTATGACATCGTCCGCATGCCGCTTCGAATGTTGCCTTATGCCCCTCTTTATCATCAGAAACTTTTGGAGCTACCGATTGCAAGTAAGCGACAATGTCCATAATATCCTGAGGAGCCATCCAATTGTATGACGGCATCGGGAATGCTTTCCCGCTCTCAGGATTGTATTTATGTTGTACATGCATTGCCGTTACCGGATCAAATATAAAATTTGCCAAGTAGTTTTTATCGTAAATACGTCCTGCTTGACTCAAATCAGGCGGAACTACACCATAGCTTGCCGCGGCATCTGCGTTAGGCATAACCGCCGGATAACCCGCTTTTTCGATCGCATGACATGCGATACAGTTTGCTTCTACAAGCGCTTTACCGTTCGCCGCATTTCCTGCAAGCGCGGTATCAACGTTTTTCACATCCTGAAACGTAAAGTCGGCCGGAGACACTGCCGGATGCATAACACTGTGTGCATACGGCTCAATTCCATAATACGTAATGCCGACAAGTGCAATAAGGACGGCTAAAATTTTAAATTCTTTCATTTTTTACCCTTCACTTTCCCAGCTTCGGCTTTTGTAATAAACGGCAATGCGATAAAGAGTACAAGGAACGTCAACGACGCACCAAAACCTACCCATGCATTAGGACCGGTCGGAGGCAATTTACCAAATTCGGTTAACACCATCAAGTCAGCGATCATCAACCAGAACCAGTATTTAAAATACGGACGTTGGTTCGCAGGCTTAACGATCGGTGAACGATCCAACCAAGGGATTACCAAGAAAATAGCATTTGCAAAACCAAACGCCATCAAACCAAGATCTTTACCCGAAATACCGGCAATCTCAAAAAACCATCCGCGCAATACTTCGTAGCTCCACAAGAAATACCACTCAGGATAAATGTGTGCAGGAGTTTTAAGGCCATCAGCTTTATCAAAATTAATCGGATCCATCGCAAAACTGTAATGGAAGAAAACCAAATAGAAAAAGAAAATTAAAAAGATACCCAAAACAAAAACGTCTTTTGACAAAAAGACCGGCCAGAAAGGGATAACTTTAGAGTGTTTTTTATCACCTGCTAGATATTTTTTTGATTCTTCGTCAAAATCAAAAAACTCGCCATGCTCATTGTTAACATGCGGAAATCGAAGTGCATAAAAGTGAAATACGATTGCACCGATAATCGCCAACGGAATCAACAATACGTGAAGCATGAAGAAACGGGTCAACGTTGCATCCGCTACATAGAAATTACCGCGAATCCAAACAACCAGATCATCTCCAATGAAAGGGATACCGCCGAAAATTTCGGTAATAACGTACGCTGCCCAGTATGACATTTGTCCCCATGGAAGCATATATCCGCTGAACCCTTCTGCTGAAAAGAGCATGAATAACAACATCCCCGAAATCCAGATCATTTCACGCCCTTTTTTATAAGAGCCGTAATAGATACCTGTAAACATGTGGATATAGATAATCAAGAAAACAACCGAAGCACCCACTGCGTGAATGTGACGGAATAACCAACCGTACGCAACTTCCTGCATAATCGTGTAGTTTACACTGTCAAATGCCATATTGGCATCCGGTTTATAGTACATCAAAAGGAAAATCCCTGAAACCACCAAAAACGTAAACAATACGGTCAATAAAACACCCATCGCCCACAAAAAGTTAATATTTTTCGGAATCCAATACTCTGTCATCATCACTTTTGCGAAGTTGACGACACCTAAACGCTGGTCAAACCACTCGAGCATCGAGTCTGCTTTTTTAAATTCTGCCATCTAGACCCCCTTACGCTTTCGCCGTCATTTTTTTGTATTCCGGGCCTTCATCACCCAATACAAGCGTCACACCGTCAAGTTTGAACGGAGGAATATCTAGCGGACGAGGCGGCGGTCCAAATGTGTTGACACCGTCGGCTGAGTATTCACCGCCGTGACAAGCACATTTAAACATTTTTTTATCCCCTTCATAACCGGGGATACAACCCAGGTGGGTACACAATCCGATCATAACCGAGAAATAATAATCACCGATTTTGACGCTGCGGCCATCCGTCGGTTTCATATCCTCGCTGTATTTAAGGATAAACACCGGTTTACCCCGCCATACCACGATTTCTAATTTATTGGCTTCCAAGCCTGACACGTCTACCGTTGTAAAACCGGCCGACATGACGCTCGGAAGCGGATCCCATGTCTTTTTCATCGCGATGAGCGAGGCAATCCCCCCGACAGCGGCGACGGCACCAAAGGCTTTACCGATAAACCCTCTTCTGCTTTCATCCATCATTGGCATCTCACTTAATTTTGATATTTAACCCTCCATCATAAGTCAAATATGTTTAAGTTTCTATAAATTGAAAGTTTTCCTTATGAATTCGATTACTTTGCTGTTACTTTTGCTAATGATGTGATAGTTATGTGATGTGGCATCTTTGATGCCATGCATTAGCTGTTCTGAGCTGAATCCGTCGATGACAGGGACGGAAAGTGATTCGAATAAAGGGATGGAATCCCGCGGGTAGTCGGGACGCTGAATATATACCGGTTTTCCCCCACCCGCAAGATTTTGAAGTATCGCTTGAGGCGAAGCGCTCACCAAAATTTCGGTTCGGCGGATCACCTCTTCATACTCTTCCCATTCATGTATGTGTGAAAAGCTGTTTTTCAAACTATTCTCATATCCTAAGAAATGGTAGAACCCCATCAACAGTTCCATTTTTAGCGGGGCGAACATCTCCTGATGCGATTCCAGGTCTTTTTCGTAATCGTCATCCCCGAAAAAGAGGGTCATCGGAATGGTTTTTGCAAGGGGTTCGAAATAGGACTCACCGACGATGATACTTTTACAGATCCCCTCTCCTTCCAGATACGGGGAGATCAAAAACTCATTCGGATGTCTGCTGTCGTTGGGATCATCGCTTATCCGGATAAAGGTGGAGAAAAAGCGGGTCATATCTTCATGCAATACCGGGTTCAGCTCGGCAGAGTCAAAAATGATCTTATCGCCGTGATGGGCGATCTGAGGAATATTCCGGACGAGGTCCACCCCGACGGCTCGTTTAATCCCGTACTCACGCGCTTCTGCCGCGATCCGAAAATCCGAGCACAATAACGTGATGTCGATATCTTGAAGTTCATTCAAAATCGCAGCGGCACGGTGGAAGCGGTCGAGTCCGATACGGTGTCCCGTGTGAATGTAATAAAATAGGCGCATAGCTGTAGGATCCTTAGTTTTTTCGTTGTGTCATCTTGATATAGATCTGTAAAATATCCAAAGCCGCCGGTGTCATTCCGCTGATCTGCGATGCGGCCTGCAGAGTCGGCGGATTAAACTTAAAGAGTTTATCCACAATCTCGTTGGAGAGCCCCGAAACCGATTTGAAATCAAAATTCTCCGGAATGGCGATGTGCAGCATCTTGGACATCCGTTCGATATCCTCACTCTGTTTCTCGACATAGCGGGCATATTTGGCCTCGATCAAAATTTGTTCTTGGATATAGGGATCAAGTTCTGCAAAACTCGGGAGAAGTTTTACCAATTTATCGAGCTCAAAACTTTTGCGGGAAACGAGTTGTGTAGCCGTGAGCTTGTCGGTGATATGCTCTTCGTCGATAGAGGCCAAAAATGCCAAAAACTCTTTGTTCGGGGTATAGACCGTCTCTTCGAGAAGTTTGAGCCCCTCAGAAATTTGAGTGCGTTTCGTCTCGATCCGCTCCATTTGAGCGTCATCGATGAGTCCCAAAGCATGACCGTAGCGTCCCAAACGCAAATCGGCGGTCTCTTCACGAAGAAGCAATCGATATTCGGCGCGTGACGTGAACATACGGTACGGCTCTTTTGTCCCTTTGGTGACCAGATCATCGATCAACACACCGATATACGCTTCATCACGGCGCAAAATGAGGGGCTCTTTCCCCTGCAGCGAGAGGGCGGCATTGATCCCCGCCATCATCCCCTGTGCCGCCGCCTCTTCGTATCCCGTCGTCCCGTTAAGCTGTCCGGCGCAATAGAGATTTTTGACTTTTTTCGTTTCCAGCGTGTGCTTCAGCTCCGTCGGATCGACGTAGTCGTATTCGATCGCATAGCCGTAACGGACGATTTTCGCGTTCTCCATCCCGTGCACCGAGTGGATCATGGCACGCTGAACATCAGGGGGAAGCGACGTAGACATCCCGTTGATGTAACACTCCGTATTTTCCGCCGTCTGCGGCTCTATGAAAAGGTGATGACGCTCTTTATCGCGAAAACGGTTGATCTTGTCTTCGATACTCGGGCAATAACGGGGTCCTACCCCCTCGATCTGGCCCGTAAAGAGCGGTGCACGGTGAAAATTCCCTTCAATGAGGGTGTGGGTCTCTTCGTTGGTGTAGGCGATATAGCAGGGGAGCTGTTTTTTCGTCCGAGCAAACTCGTCTCGATCGGTACGGAAGCTGAACGGGTTTGGCAGTTCATCCCCGTCTTGCATCTCCATCACCGAAAAATCGATCGAGGAGCTGTCGACGCGGGGACAGGTTCCCGTTTTGAGCCGTCCGACGTTCAATCCCGCTTCGCGCAGCGAATCGGTGAGCCCTTTGGCGGGAAATTCTCCGAAACGTCCCGCCTCCTGCGTGATCTCGCCGATATGGACCACACCGTTGAGAAACGTCCCTGTCGTTAGGATGACCCGCTCGGCCCGGTATTCGTTGAGCAGATGGGTCCGTACCCCCACCACACTCCCTTCTTCAATGATCAAAGAGGTAACCGTCTCCTGGATAAGCGACATGTTGGGGGTCGTTAAGATCTTGTTGCGGGCGATGACCCGATAGCGGTCCATGTCGATCTGCGCACGGCTTCCGCGGACAGCAGGCCCTTTGGTGATATTGAGGATCCGAAACTGTATCCCCGCTTCATCGGTGAGCAGGCCCATCTCTCCGCCGAGGGCATCGAGTTCGCGTACCAAATGCCCTTTTGCCAGACCGCCTACGGCCGGATTACAGCTTGTAGCTCCGACTTGTTCGGCCAAAATAGAGACCATCAGCGTGTTATGTCCCATTCTGGCTGAAGCAAGTGCGGCTTCGATACCGGCATGTCCGCCGCCGACTACGATAACGTCATAGTGCATGATATTTCTTCTTTATATAAATTATTAATGCAATTATAGCCTCCCTAGTTGAAAGCTATAAAAAGACAAAGTAAAAATAGTTTACAATTAAGGAAATCTTTTGATGACGAGTACGTACCGATGAATACAGAAAACACCAAAACCTTAGAAGAGCTCCTGAAAAATTATGATCCTACTCCGATGGAATATAATCCGGACATTGACGGAGATGAAGAGCATCTCATCCGAGACCAGCACCTTGAACAAAAAGAAATTCTCAAGGATGTTATCACCAAACTTAAAGAAAAACAGCGTAACGATCGAAAAGTGCGCCGTTAAGTTCTAATCGTTATAATTTCCAGAAAATGGACAACACCATGCTTCAAGCTGCTTTTGACGCTTTTAACCAAGGAGATTACTCCTCCGCACTTACCCACTTCACCGCTCTTGCCGAAGAGAATAATCCTACCGCGCTCTCTTCACTGGGATATATGTATCAAAAAGGGCTCGGTGTCGAACTGAATTTGAACCGTTCGTTCGAACTCTATACGACAGCAGCCCAACTCAATGAACCTACCGCCCTTTACAATCTGGCACTCCTGTATGCGGACGGAGTCACCGTGGCCCATGATCAGTTCAAATCTCACGAGTTAATGATGCAAGCCGCCGTATTGGAATTTCCCCAGGCACAATACGAAGCCGGTCTCAATCTGGAACGGGGGTTGGGATGTATCCAAAATTTTTCGGAAGCGGCATTTTGGTATGAAGAAGCGGCCAAACGGGGGAATGCTCACGGTTTTAACAATCTGGGCGTTCTGTATAAAGAGGGGCACGGCGTCATCCAAGACTTCACCCGGGCATTTATCTGCTTCTCCCGTGCCGCAGCCATGAACCTTCCCGAAGCGCAATACAACCTCGGGCTTATGTATGATCAGGGACTTGGCACCGATGCCGATCACGATACGGCACTCGAGTGGTGTCGCAAAGCCGCCTATAACGGCCACGAAAAAGCGAAACGGATCATTCAAGGACTGCAAGAGGAAGGAAAAATCGTTTGGTAGAGTCCCCAAAGAGGAATAGAGCTCTTTAAATATTCCACTCTATATGTTTCTTGCTCTTTTTCGCCTCTTTTTCTTCATACATCAAACGGTCCACCAGGCCAATCACTTCATGCGTCGAAGAGACCTCTTTTCCGAATACGCTCACTCCGATGCTCGCAGAAAGTGTGTAGTTCGTTGATTTGAGGTTATAGATCCGCGAAATCTCGACCACAATCTTTTTCGCAATTATCTCAGTGTATTCAAATCCCTTGTCAAAATCGCCCCCCACATCACTGATCAACACAATAAACTCATCGCCGCCGAAACGGGAAGCGGTATCGGTGGATCGGATGCACTCTTTGATCCTGCGCCCCACTTCGATCAGGAGTTCATCCCCCGCTTCATGACCGTACTGGTCGTTCAGCGGTTTAAAGCGGTCCAGATCCAGATAGATCAGTCCTCCGAACGATCCCGTTCGCTGTGCGTGCAGGATCGCTTGGTCAAGGCGGTCTAACAGCAATCTCCGGTTCGCCAAGGACGTCAACGGATCATAGAAAGCCAGTTTTCGTATCTCCTCTTCAGCTTTGATACGATCCGAAATATCTCGTGTCGTCCCGATAAACCGAAACGGCTTTCCGTGTTCATCCAGTACCAGCAACGCATTCACCTCCGTCCAGACGGTAGAACCGTCTTTATACGGCTGCTCGATCTTGAATGTTTTTGACGTAGGAATTTGCCCCGCCGCTGCTTCCGCAAACGATTCCCCCATCGCCTTTTGCACCGCGCCCATCGATCCGGGACAGATCGCTTCATACAATTTTTGATTTTTGACCTCATCCGGAGTATACCCCCGCAACCGCTCAATAGATGGGCTGATATAATCAAAACTCCCATCCAGTTCCATTACCCAGATTACGTCGGAGGTATTGTCCGCGAGCCACCGGTACTTCTCTTCTGCATGTTTAACCGATTCCCCGATCTGCATCGCCATTGCATTGACATCGCGGCACAGCTGCCCTATTTCGTCCTTTCTTTGAATATCGCAATTGGGAGGGGTAATGAAATCACCTTTTTTGATCCGGTACGTCATGTCCGAAATCGCCCGGATCGGAGAGATAAGATAACGTTCACTGATAAGATAGACGATCAACCACGAAAAAAGGGTCAGCAGCACAAAAAACACAATAATCGTCGCCATCTCATCTATGCCGAACACATCATCCAAATCCACCATCGAAAGATTGATCCATCGAAGATCGGGAAGATAGGTTGCCGAGGCGATGTAATGACGGCCGTTCATGTAGAGATCGAAACTCGTCGTCTGTGCTTTCCCCTCACTCAACTCCGCAATATATTTTGGCAATTCGGCTTCGTTATGCCCTTTGTCGACCAAAGAGGACAATGTGACCCATAATGTCGAATCCATCACCTCGGAGCGGTAATTCACATACCGCTTATCCTTGTGTGCGACGATGGCCCCTTGGGTATTGAGGATCATTGTCGTAAACCCTTTTTTATCTTCCGCGATGTACTCATCTATGAAATGGGTATAATCGAATCCCACCCCTATTACACCGACACGCTTTCCATCCTTGACGATCGGGATATTGAGCCACAGTTTGGTCAGTCCCAGCACTTCGTCAAAATCGATATTGAGGTTATAGGGTTCGGGAGAGTTGAGTGTATAATAAAACCATTGGTCATTAACATTCTTCGGGGACAAGGTCTTGATATACTCCGATCCCGTATAGCTCCCATTGGAATCGTTAAAATAGTAATGGCCGCTTTTTTCAAATGCGATAAACCAGCTCCCCGCCTTACTGACCTCCAGATAATCGTTTAACAGGGAAAATACTTTTTCTTTTGACAACGGATCGTTTTCATTTTCTCCCCATTGGCTTATAGAGGCATTGGCGGCAAGCTTTTGCGTAAGGGTAAGATCGAAATCAATCGTCCCCTTGATTTTTTCGGCATACCGCATCGCATTTTCCCGGGCATACTCACTCCCGAGGCCGCGCGCGATGTCGATCGAGAAATAGCGTATAACCACAAACGTGATGCAACTCATCAATAAAAAAATAGCAGCCCCGACGGCCCCACTTTTAAAACGTAATCCAAGTTTATTCATAAATATTAATACCCATTCATTTTTTATCATTAATAGTACTGTGAATTGATTAAAAGAGTCCTTTTTACCCGGTTTGGCTATAATTAACAGATACAATACCTAAAGGACAAGAGTGTTTACAGGATTGATTCGGGAAATGGCCACTGTCAAAAATTTCGGCGGTAACCGCCTGTCGCTGAGAGCAGACCATCGTCCGAAACTCGGAGACTCAATCGCGATCAACGGTACCTGCCTCTCGGTTGTCACCATCGAAAGTGACGGGTTCAGCGTCGAACTCTCTCCGGAGACCCTTGCTCATATCGCAACCGAAAAGCTCAAGGGGCACGTCCACATCGAACCGGCCATGGCCATGGGAGAGCGGTTTGAAGGGCACATCGTTCAAGGGCATATCGATACGATCGGAACGGTCTCTTCCATCACCGATAACGGCAACAGCTACGATGTCATCATCGGTGTCGATCCGCAGTTCATCCCCCTCATCCCCCCAAAAGGCTCCATTGCGATCGACGGGGTGAGCCTCACCGTCAATGAAGTGATGAACGAGTCGTTCCGTCTCACGATCATCCCGATCACGATGCGAGAGACCCTCTTCGGAACCTATAAAAAAGGGACACGGGTCAATATCGAGACCGATCTCTTTGCCCGCTACATGCACCATATCCTGAATGCCTCACACAAAAACAGCCTCAGCTGGAATGACGTAGAGCGGATCAGCGCACTCTACTAAATCGGACCCCTTCCCAATTTTTTAGATTCGGGCTTTGGATCACTCTGCCGTCATTTTTGATAAGATAATAGCGGATCTCCGGCATCGACTCGAGCAGAGCGACCGCCTTGCTCTCTTCCATGACCGCAACGGCAGTGCTTAAAGCGTCCAATGTCGTATTATCTCCGTCTCCCATCAAGGTTACCGAGGCAAATATCCGTTCCGATTTTCCAGTTTTGGGGTTCAGCAGATGGTTGTGCTCCTTGGTCCGGATATAGCGTTCATAATTTCCGCTGGTACTGATCGCAAAACGCTTCCGTACCGAAAAAACCGATGCTGCATATCCATCCGGATGGAACGGATCGGTGATTTTCACTTCACACTCTCCCAGACACCCGATATCCCCCGAAGCCGCGACAACGGCACGACCGGCTCCGCGCTCTTCGAGCATCGTGCACGCCAAATCGACCGCATACCCTTTGGCAATACCGCCCAGATCGATGATTGTCCCCGGGATCACACGGACTAGCCCTTTATCGATTCGGATACGCTCTCCTCCGACCGATACAAGCGCGCGACGGATCTCTTCGGCGCTCGGAATTTTCTCTTCCCCACCAAAATGATAAGCCCCGTGGGTCAACGAACCGACGGTCACATCGAACGCCCCGTAAGTCAGACGGTTCATCGCGATCGAACGTTCCAGAACATCACGCGCCATCAACGACAGATTCGCTTCATAGTCCCGATTCAGGCGTGAAATCTCTGAATCGGCTTTGTAGGTCGAAAGACGTTCGTCCAAATCACGGAATAGGGCAAAAACCTCATCACTGAGATTTATATCGGCTACACGGACGCTGATCAATGTTCCCATATGAACCTGTCTCCTCTCGTTTGCCAGCAGGAGAGTCGTGACGATTAAAAAAAGGAAAATAGTTTTCATACCGCAAGTGTAGCACGCCAAACCGACAACCAATCTAATGATAGTCATTTTCATTATTAATTTTACATTCAGCTTTCTCCCCTATACTTTCGCAATCAATAATCATAATCAAAAAGGATTATCTATGAAATCTTTCCTCCTTAGCACTGTGGCGGCCATGGCAATCACTACCACTCTGCATGCAGATGAGTTGAGTGATCTAAAAGCACAATTAAAAGCTTTGAATGCACGTTTGGAAGCGTTGGAAGCCAATGACAAAAAACAAAACGATCAAACACAGACCTTGACCGACGAATTGATCAATGTCCAAAACGCCACGTCCTTTTCAACGGTAGACCCGACAAAAACCGAAGCGGGGCTAGGGATCGCCGCATCCAAAGTCTATTATTCCAAAAACCCCCTCTCCATCGGCGGATACGGCGAGCTTTTCTACTCCAGCCAGCCTGAGAAGAACGATCCGGATGGCAATACGCTAGGGGGCAATACCTCCGAAGCGTACCGTTTTGTCCCCTATATCGGCTATAAATTCAGCGATACCATTATCTTGAATTCCGAAATCGAGTTTGAACACGGAGGGCAGGAGATCGCTCTCGAACAGCTCTATATCGATTTTCTGCTAGACCCGCAATTCAACCTCCGTTTAGGGCAGCAAGTCGTTCCGATGGGACTCGTCAATCTGAACCATGAACCGGTCATGTACAATACGGTCCGACGTCCGGACGTGGAAACCTACCTCATCCCCTCGACCTGGCACGAAAACGGTCTCACCGCATACGGATCACTGGGTGATTTTCAATACGCCGCAGGTGCTGTCGTCGCGCTGGACATGGGATTGGCGACGCATGACGGAGCCCCATCGGCCAGAGGTATCAACTGGATCCGTGACGGCCGACGCGGAGGAAGCGAAACCAACAGCGCGACGTCCAATATCGCCGGAGTCGCCCGTCTGGATTACATCGGGATAAACGGTCTTTTGATCGGTGCCGGCGCATATGCCGGACAAGCGGGTCCGACCAATAAAGTCGGCGGAGAAAAAGGATCGATCGTTATGACCGATCTCCACGCCCAATATCAGATCGACGGTTTTAAGGTCAAAGGGCTCTATACCCAAACGCAGCTCACCCATGCCGATTCGTATGAAGGAAATGCGATCGCAGGTTTTGATTTTACGGGCATCCCCGTCCCCGAAGAGGCACACGGCGGTTATGTGAACTTAGAGTATAATGTTTTGCCGTTGTTCGTACAGACGGCTAATCGTCTCCCGTTGTTTTTTCAATACGAAAACTATGACATCGCGTCACGCATCAGCGACGGTACGTCATACGGAACGACCGAAAGCTTTACCTACGGCCTCAACTACTTCCCGCATGAGCAGGTCGTGCTGAAGGGTGAATACAAGCTGCGAAACAACCGCAACAGTCTCAACAATCACAACAGCGAGGGGATCTACTCGTTCGGATTAGGATTTATATTTTGATGAAAACCGCTTTTATTTTACTGTTTGCCTCTTCTGTCGGTTTTGCCCAGGTCTTGGGCGATCCTGTTGCATTGACACAGCACGCATTCGGCGCCAAATCGGTCGAGTCGCAAAATATCATCCTCACCGATCCGCAGGTCCAGCAGCTCTCCAAAGCTTCGATGCAAAAGATCGATACAAAGATCTGCCGCATCTATATTGCCAAAAATGATGCTAAAGTATTAGGATATGGAGTGCTCCTGAACAAAAAGGTCCGTACAAAGAGCGCTATTGCCCTCTATCTGATCGGCATGGACAGCAAAATAAAATCGATCGAAATCGTCGCGTTCAACGAGCCGATCGAATATCTCCCCACCAAAACATGGCTCGACGGATTTGACAACAAAAGTGCTGCCAACATCCTCCGTCTCAATCAGGATATCCCGACGGTAAGCGGAGCGACCCTCTCCGCCCGCGCCATCACCGACGGTGCCCGTATCGCCCTCTCGCTGATCGATATCGTAAAGCCCTGACCATGAAATTCATCGTGTCTAAAAAGCTCTCCGACAATCGTCCTTTGCGGACGGTAATGATCTGGATGCTCATCAGCCTTATTCTGGCAATGGGACTCAGCCTCGCCGCCAAATCGATCGATTACGGAACCGCTCCCTCCCAATGGAAAAATACACTTTTGGGCAATGAATCCGAATTTATCGACCCGCTCAGTTTCAATGATCTCCTGTTGAGCGTCCATACCGACCTCTTCGGACTCATTTTGATCTTCATCCTAATCGCATCCCTTATGGTACGGACATCCCGCTCCGTCCGGCTGAAAATGGGATTTTTAGGTTTAGGAATGATCAGCCTCCTGCTCTACCCCACCGCCCTTTTAGCAGTCCCTTGGGTCGGGGCTGTCGGCGTTATGAGCGCCGCTTCGGCGTTTATCCTGTTTCATCTCCTTATGATGGCAGGTGGGATCGATCTGCTGATCGCGCTTATCGGACGGAAACTCTGATGCATCAGCGTCTACTGTCTATTATGGCACTTGCCTTTATCGCATTGGCATTGCTGCAATCTTTGTTGGGAGGGATCCTTTTTTGGAAGACGATAGGCTTTAGTGCAGAACAGATACTTGCCCACTACAGTGAAAAATCGTTTCACGGCCTCCTTGAAGTGATGTTGCCCCATACCCTCTTTATCGGTATCGCGCTCGCGGCGACGCTCCATTTTTTGGCCTTTGTCCAACAGATAAATACGAAAGTCAAAACGGCTGCCGTCTCTTTGCTGTATCCTTTTTTTCTTTTGGATCAGGCCAGTCCGATCGGCATGATGCTTGGAGTTGATCTTTTCGCCTATGTCAAAATCGTTGCGTTTGTCGGATTTGAGTTGACCCTGGCATCGGTTTGGGTCATCGTATTCACAAACACCCTCAAGGAACTGAAATGATCCAATGGATTATGATGGGAGCCTTTGTCGTAGCGCTGGGTCTATCGGTATGGAAACTCTACTACTTCTTTCCGACCAAACCGCTCGCCGATGACGATACGACTCCAGAATCGATCGCTCTGCTCGAGAGCATACTTGCCGAATCTGACCGCTCCTACCCCGGAAGCGATGAAGAGACCCTCTACCGGAGGATGAGAGAACACCCCGATTTCGATCCCAAACACTTTTGGCGGTTCAACCGGAACCGCCTGCGCCACCTCATCGAACATTACCGCTTCAAAGAACCTGATTTTCGTCGCTGAGGCTTTGTGCGTTCGGATTGCACCGGATTTTGTGTTCCATATCGACTTTTTCGTAATCTTCCAATACACGACGAGAGGCGACTGTCGCATTGCGATACCCTTCTCCCCGGTTAAGGTAGACCCAAAATCCGTTTTCCACCAAAGCAAGACGGGTCGCCAATGCGGTCGAATAGGTCGTAACGATCCCCTTATCTCCCATCAGCCGTGAAATATCCGCAAAATACTCCCGTGTCCAGAGTGCCGGATTGACCGAGGGGCTGAACGCGTCCTGATAGCAGATGTCCCACTCCTCCTCCAGCTCCCGTATCGCGACACGCGCATCGGTAATGTCTACCGTGATTTGTGTCCGCTCATCCTCGTAGCCTCCGAGTGTCGCGATATCGGTAATGATGTTTCGATAAGGTTCAAAGATATCGGGATAAGGAAAATCAACGAGTGAAGCGACCAGCTCGCCGTCGAGTTCGGGGGAGTAGATTTCGAGTGTTGTATCGGGATAATAGGTATCGCGGTAGTAGAGGCTGAGGAGGGTGTTAAACCCCAGGCCGAAACAGATATCGATGATACGGAGGTGATCTTTGTCCTGATGCAACGCAAATGCCGGCTCGATATGTTTTTTCAGCGATTCGTTCAGCGCTCCGTCTTTGGTCGAGTGGTAATGTTCGTCGTATTCACTGCTGTATGCGGTATAACTGCCGTCCTCGCTTTGTACCCAGTTCACAATTCAACCAAACAGTTGGGCATGAGAACCCATCCGAATCAATTTAAGAACGTTATTCTCATACCAATAAATAATCAATACATCTCCACTAATATGAAACTCTCTAAAACCTTTCCACTCCCCCTCTAGCTCATGATCGTGTGCTTCGGGTGGCAATGGCTGATTTTGGATTAGTGTTGCGAGATACACAATAAATTTTGTAAAATGTTTTTCACTCAGCTTGAGTGAAGCGAGATCTTTGTGAAATTGCTTATGTCGTTCAACACTTAGCATGTTTTGCATTCTCAAACTCTGCTTTCAACTCATCCAAAGTGACCGCTTCCATATTGATCCCCGCTTTAGCTTCATTCATCGCTATTTGAGTCGTTTCGTTAGGAATTTTTAACTCGAAAGGTATCCCTTTTTCGATCTTTACTTTGGCTAAAAACATATTGATTGCTTGAGAAGTGGTGATACCAAGCTCTTTAAAAATCGCTTCCGCTGCATTTTTTAAATCCGCATCGCATCGCGCTCGAATCGTCGCATCCAATGACATCGTACACCTCCTTATAAACTTTAGACAAATTGTAGCACAATATTGCTACAATTTTACAATCCATTTCCCCACATATGCATCTTTTTCGCCACAACCACATCGTACCCTGCTATCAAATCGCAAATCGTATTGGCGGCACGAAACTCTGATTTCTCTAACATTGCCTCTATCTCCGATGTCTCCATCACTCCGCATTTTTGGACAATGATAATCTCGGCAGAATTTTCGAGTGAACGGTAGACGAGCTGTAACAGTTTTAAAGGGAGAGAATGCAAATGCAAAACATCTTGAAAAATGATCGTCTCATAATCGCGAGTAGCGGAACGGATGGGGGAGTTAAAATCTTTGATCGTATCAACCTTGCCGATAACGGTAGAAGCGTGCTCTGTATGCTCCCCTGGATAGAGGGAAAGATCGACGATTGCATTAAACGGTTCAAAATAGGTGCAAATATCTTCGATGAGGGTATCAGAATGGGAAGTCGCCACCAGAATTTTCATCTGAGGCGAGGTTTGAAAAAGATCGCAGAAGGAACTCATAGTGCCAAATCGTGCAACTCGCGGAAAAGATAAGCTTCGACGATGTCGTCAATGGTGCGCTGAGTGTGGGCCACCAACACCATCATCTGATTGTCGATGAACTCCATAACGGGTTCATAGTTGTTGGTGACGATAACGGCATCGAGCCACCCGTCGATTTGGGAGCGGTCGGTGTAGAAATTGATCTCTACGACTTTCCCCTCTTCTACCTCAACCGTTGCCCACTGCGTTGCGGTTAAAATACCCGTCAGTTCTGACTCCTGGGTATCATCTCCGTCCATCGGCAACAGAAGCAACATTATTTTTTTACCTTCGAGAGGTCAAGCGCTAACGCTTCGTTATCCATAATATCAATGTCTTTGCGGAGCACTTCGGTCGCAATCGCTTTCGCATCTTCGAGCGAGTGCATTTTGTAGGTTCCGCATTGGTAGATGTTGAGTTCAGGGATATCATTTTGGCTTTTAACCTCGAGGATATCTTTCATCGACGCTTCCCATGCATCGGCTACCGTCTCTTCACTCGGTGTACCGATCACACTCATGTAAAATCCGGTACGGCACCCCATCGGAGAGATATCGATAATCTCCGTGTTCCCTGAGTTGAGATGATCACGCATAAATCCTGCGAACAAATGCTCCAACGTATGAATCCCCTCAGGAGAGAGTGTCTTTTCATTCGGTTTTACAAAACGTAAGTCGAAAACAGTTATATCATCGCCCTTAGGAGTTTTCATCCCTTTGGCTTTGCGAACGGCGGGAGCGGGCATTATGGTGTGGTCAACACAAAAACTATCGAGTAACGGCATGAAAATCCTTTATTTTCTCTATTTTATTGGAGCAATATTAGCATATTTTATCCCCTCATCGCTATAATTTGACCACTAATAGAAGGATCTAACATTATGACAAGCCTCTTTGACGATACCGTTGCCGCCCAATACCACAACGACCCGCTGGGGATGCGCGTTTATACCTCTCAGCTCTTGGGTCAAAGCAATGAGCTGGTTCTCCACGGCGGGGGCAACACCTCGGTGAAAATCGACGACACCCTCTACGTCAAGGGGTCCGGCTGGAACCTCGATACGATCGAAAAACCCGGATTTTCTCCCGTCGATCTGGGTGTCCTTTTGGAGATGGCTACGAGAGAGAGCCTCAGCGACACGCAGATGGTCGCCGAACAGCGTGCCGCAATGGAGAACCAAAGTTTTCCGAACCCCTCGATCGAAGCGATCCTCCACGCCATCATCCCCTATGACTATGTCGATCACACCCATGCCGATGCGGTCGTCACCCTCACCAATACCCCGAACGGAAAAGCGTTGGTTCAAAAGCTCTACGGGAAAAATATGCTGATCGTCGATTACGTGATGCCCGGATTTGAGCTCGCGAAACATATCTATGAGATAACCAAAAACGTCGATTGGAACAGCCTTACGGGAATGGTTTTGATGCATCACGGCGTGTTTACGTTTGATAACGATGCACAGCGTGCCTATGAGAAGATGATTGAACTCGTTACCGTTGCCGAAAAGTATCTCTCAGAACACGTCACTCTCGCCTGCGGCGATTGCGAAGGAAAAGGGGACAAATCTATTGCAGAAGCGGTGGGAATCGAAGCGGCAAAACTACGTGGATGCGATCTCTTTCCTTTGCTGATCGATTCGCCCCGCGCTCAGCTGTTCAGTATCCTCCCTAACCTCGAAGCACTCGTAAAAAGAGGAGGATTGACCCCCGAACACGTTATACGGATCAAACCGTTCCCTGCGATCATCGATGGTGATATCGGCTCAGGGCTTGAGCAATTTGCGCAGGAATACAAAAGCTATTTCGAGTCCAATGCCTCCTTGGAGCATATCTGTCTCGATCTCGCCCCTCGCTACGCGGTAATCAAAGGAGTCGGGATCGTTGTACTCGGTAAAGATGAAAAAGAGTCTCACATCATCGGCGACATCGTCAAGCACACGATAACCGCTATCCTCTGCGCCGAACAGCTCGGCGGATGGGGATCACTCACACTCGCTCAGATGTTCGAAATGGAATACTGGGAACTCGAACAAGCAAAACTCAAAAAATAAGGAAAAAAATGAAAATTACGAAAAAAGTGACCTTTATTGCCAAAGAGGAGCATATTGCAACGGTCAAAAAACTCTTAGAAGATATGGTGGCACCCTCTCTCAAAGAGCCGGGATGCCTCTATTACTATATCTTTCAGTCACGTGATAATCCGCGTAAATTCTTCGCCGTTGAGTCGTGGGCAGATGAGGAGTCATTAGAGGGGCACAAACACACCGAACACTACGCGTACTATAAATCACACTATGAACCGTTTGTGGATGATAAATATACCGAAGAACTTGATTTGCTCGATGAAAAGGCGTATGGGTTTTAACCCCCCTTACTATTTCGCGTCATTCCCGACTTGATCGGGAATCTAGCTATCAATGAAATTGTGTGCTGGCTCTAATACTCTTAGTCCACATTCCATCTCACAAGAGAAAAACACCAATTTAATTAAATTTGGAAGTCTGTAATTTCACAATTAGATTGATTAACTTGTGAATGAATAAAGCCCATATTGAATTCTTTTATGTTTTTTGTCTTTCCAGGTTCAACACTTTCATAGATAACTCGTTTATTACTATCTATCTCTGTTCCACTTTTAGCGAAATGGTTACAAGTAATTTCAATATCTTTTACAAGATACTTGATATATGAAGAATATTATTCAAAACGGATAAGGCTTCACGTGGACATCATCGACAAAATCAACTATCTCATCTGCGAAAGTTTAAAAAAGCGTATGAAGAGGGGATGAGGGAGTTATAAGTAGCTTAATGTTTTGAATGATGAATTTTGCCGCCACTCATCGCATAGATAAAAATAACCAGTGTCGCACCCAATAATACCAATGCAAATATTTCCATTTTTTACTCCTCTTTTTCGAGATCATCTAATAAATCATCAATGCTCATATCGACACGGCGATATGAAAATGCTGTAAAACTAAAAGCGATAAATCCTAAAATACCGACAAACAATACATACAAAGGCTTTTCGCCTACGATGACTGAGTACACAACCAGTGCTATTGCTGAAGCTAACGCCAACATCGCTGAAAACCAATTTTGACGTTTTTCTCGTAGCTGATCAATCTCTTTTAAGATTCTATCTTTTTTACTCATACGAAGATTATACCTGATTTTTGGTTATTCATACCCCAGGAGCCTTCCACATCGGCTCCGTCACACCCTCTCGAACCAACTCCATCTGTTTGGCGTATACTTTGAGCCACTTCTCTTTGATCTCACCATACTGTGTGTGATTCGCCGCGTTCGGTTCATACGTCCGCTCGATTTTAACGATCTCTTTCCCCGCCTCTTCAAAGCTTTTATAGACCCCTGCACCGATCCCGCACGCCATCGCGACACCCAGTGCCGTCGCCTCTTTGACCACCGGAACTTTCACTTCCAGCCCCGTTACATCAGCAAGAATCTGCGGCCATAATGCTCCGTTGGACGCTCCGCTGGCAAACGTGATCGAACTCGGTGAGACGCCGCTGAATGCTTTGATATTCTCCAGATTGATAGCGCTTACGATACACGCATTCTCTTCCAACGCACGAAACATCGAAGCGACGTTGTATTTGCTCTCATCCAAACCCAGTCCGATGAACGACGGGGAGGCGTGTATCCATTCGCCGTAGTTCATCCGATCGCTGAATACCGGAGTAATGCCGTACGAGCCAAGCGGTACAGAAGCGGCCATCGCTTCGAGTTCACTGTAGCTTTTTCCGCATCCGAAACTGTTGCGAAACCATCGCATCACAAGCCCCGTAAAAAAGGTGATCCCCTCTGCTTGAGACATCCCGCGAACTACGTGCGGATTGACCCTCAATAGCATCTCCTTGGAGAGTACAGCTGTGCAGGGGATATTGACCACCTGCTGCCAAAAACTCCCCCCCAATACGACAGCATCGCCCAGATTTGAAGCTCCCAGGCCTGCCGTACCGATTTGGACATCGCCGCCCCCCATGACTACAAGGGTATCACGGCTAAGCCCGCATTCGCCTGCGGCCTGTGCACTGACATTTCCCAGTATCTCTCCGCTCTCTTTTATCGGTACAAACAGATCTTTGAGCCCGCATTTCGAAAACTCGCTTTTTTCCCAATCGCGTGTTTTGAGATCAAAGGCTCCTGCCGTTCCCGCATTGGAAGGCTCAGACGCTAACTCGCCGCTGAGCTTGAAGAGGATCCAATCGCTGATCATCGTAAAATAGCGAGCCTTTTCATAAAGGGGCGGGCGATTGTTTTTCAGCCACAGCAGTCGCGGTGCGGCAGAGAGGGCGAACGTTTGGCCACTCTTGGCGTAACTTTCCCTCTCCAGTGTCGGATAGCTGTTTTTGAGATAGGCTACCTCTTCGCCTGCCCGGCTGTCGACATTCGCAACTCCCCAAAGCTCACCCTTATCGTCATCATAAACGACTATCCCCTCACGCATACTCGATGCCGACACCGCCAAAATTTCAGCGGGATTGATCCCTGAGGAAGCAATCGACTCTCGGATACACCGCTTGGCAAGTTCCCAACCGCGTATAAAATCAAATCCCATCGATCCGGCAACATTCTCTTCGGCGATATGGTCCCATTCGTATTGTGCTATGGCAATTTGATTCCCGAGTGTATCGAATATAATGGCACGTATGCTTCCCGTTCCCGCATCGAGTACGAGAAAATAACGGCTCATCGCAACTCTTTCATATTTACAAAGAGCTCCATGGGAAGACGTTTTTCGATTGTCCCCTCGATGGGACGAATCTCGACATTGCAAATCGATTCTTTGAGCTCTTCGGCAAGTTTGAGAAGTTCTTCTTTACTTTCGCGCTTGGCGATGCCGCGTGCAGAGCACCCAGAGTTATTTAAATGGTTATAGGTCATTCTATACATAAGATTATCCAATAGTTTTAAGTAAAAGGATAAAGCAAAGAGAGTTCCAAAGTTAAAAAGGGGACAAATAGATAGTAAAGAATAAGCGTGGTTTACTACGCGTGGGCTTTCCGCCGAGGACAAAGTGCCCTTCGGGTGAAACTCAGCGTTAGCGAAGACAAGCGGAGCTTAGCTCCGTTGGCGTATAATAAAAATATTTAATTAGACACTTGCCTCTTCGCGGCGTTGAAGATAATCCCATTTTGCATCGACGCGTGCTTGCCACTCATCAATAAGGTACTCATTTTGTTTAGTGAAAAGGTGTTTGAAACGCCCTTGTGCACCGAGATAATCACGTACCGGAATGATGTTTTTCGGACGGTAGGTAATGTTTAACTGCGTACCGTCGATGATCTCATACAATGGGAAAACCAATGAATCGGTTGCCAAATCAGAGATTGAAATCGTATCTTCCGGAGCAAATTTCCACTCCGTCGTACACGCTGACATCGCATTGATATAGACAGGCCCCTCAGCCGCAAATCCTTTTTGAATTTTAGCCACCATGTCTTTCCATTTGTTCGGAGCAACTTGTGCCACATACGGAGCACCATGTGCCGCCATAATCGCCATCATATCTTTTTTGTTACGTTTTTCCCCGTAACTGATACGACCCGCAGGAGTAGTCGTAGCCGATGCACCGATCGGAGTCGAAGACGAACGCTGTCCGCCCGTATTCGCATACACCTCATTGTCCAAACAAACGTACATCATGTTATGACCGCGCTCAAAACATCCTGAAATCCATTGGAATCCGATATCATAAGTCGCACCGTCACCGCCGAATGCAACAAATTTAGGTACACGGTCAGGCTGTTTCAAACGCCCTTTGGTTTTAAGCGCTTTGTACATCGCTTCAGCACCTGCAACTGCAGATGAACCGTTTTCAAATCCAATGTGAATCCATGACGCATCCCATGACGTATACGGATAAACCGCCGTACATACTTCCAAACATCCCGTTGATGCGGCAAGAATCAAATCATCATTCGTAGCGTTCAAAACTTCACGGACAATAATCGAGTGGGCACAGCCCGGGCAAAGAAGGTTAGCCCCCTCAAAGCGATCCGCTGATGTGGAAAACTCTTTGAGATTTTTAATTTTTTTAATTTCTGACATAAGGGCTCCTTAGAAAAAAGAGAGTTTCGGTCCGCGAAGACCGATATATTGTTGCAATGGAGTGGTTACTTTACCAGCATCCGCATTGGCTTTGAGATCTGTGTAGATACTCACTAAATGTGCTTTGGTCAAATCACGTCCGCCCAATCCGTAGATATAGTTCGTTAATACCGCTTTGGTATCGGTGTTAAACAATGACCCAGCAACTTCATTATAAAGGGCACCCATAGCACCGTGCGGGCTTGAACGATCCAATAGACCAACAGCTTTTACATTTTTTAATGCCGCTGCGATTTGCTCCAATGGCCACGGACGGAATACGCGAATGCCGATAACACCCGCTTTAACTCCATTCACACGCATCTCTTCGGCTACTTCACGCGCCGTTTCAACTGATGTACCCATACAAACAACCGCGACTTCCGCATCGTCCATATTGTATGTTTCAACAAGGTTGTATTTACGACCTGTCAATTTTTCAAACTCGTCAAACGCCGCTTCGATTTTAGGAATTACCGCTGTCATAAGAGCGTGTTGCTGACGTGCTTTGTGTTCGAAATGCCAATCTTCTTCGGTTTGAACCCCGTGTGTTACCGGATGATCAAGATCAAGCATATCGTTCATCGGTTTATAATCACCGACGAATTTATATGCCGCTTCGTCGCTAAGGGTATGAACCCCTTGCGCTGTGTGCGATGTCATAAACCCGTCTTGGTTAACGATGGCCGGCAAACGGACATCATGATCTTCGGAGACTTTGAAAGCGATGAAGTTCAGATCGTATGCCTCTTGAGGGCAATATGCACCCAATTGAATCCAGCCGCTGTCACGTCCCATGTACATATCCGAATGGTCACCGTTAACATTGAGCGGTGCACCGATAGCACGGTTTACAAGATTGAGAACGATCGGCAAACGCATTCCGGATGCAGAATAAAGCGTTTCCAACATCAAAGCGAACCCTTGTGAGCTGGTAGCTGTTGCAACCCGTCCGCCTGCGGCAGCCGCACCGATACAACACGACATTGCACCGTGTTCAGATTCGGTCATTACAAATTCGCCGTCCACATAGCCGTTTGCTTTGAAACCTGCATATCCTTCAACGATAGGAGTCGATGGAGTAATCGGATAAGCCGCTACAACATCCACTTGTACTTGACGAAGCGCTTGGCTTGCCGCCATATTACCGTCCCATACCTCGATATCGCGTAGTTCGATTGTATCAGCCATTAGTCTTCCTTCACTTCAGCATCAGCTTTTTTCTCTTTTTTAGGCCACTCTGCGAGTGCCGCTTCTTCATCTTTTTGTTCCGGGAACATTAAAAGAGATTTCGGATTGGTCGGGCAGACCTGTACACAAATTCCGCACCCTTTACAATGGTCGAAATCAATACCGATCATTTTTTTATCGCGCGAGATGATCGACATATCCGGACAATACACCCAGCAAAACTGACAGTCGATGCAGTAGTCTTTGTTGAACAACGGTTTTTCAATACGCCAGTCAGCTACACTCGCCGTAAACGAGCTTGATTGTGAATAAGGGCGATTCTCGGGAAGCGTTGTGGCGATATCGCGTACCGCTCCCTCAAATGTTCGGAGCATGGCACCGATTTCGAACCCATCCCATCCTTGTTTTTCCATCATGTGCTCCTTATTTCACTTCATCATACGCGCGTTGAATCGCGATCATGTTGGCATCGATAATTTTTTGCGGAAGTTTTTTAAGAACTTTAATCATGCTCTCTTTGAAAAACTCGATATCATACATATCCGATACTTTCATCAATGCACCCAACATCGGTGTATTAGGGATCGCTTTTCCGATTGTCTCTTGGGCAATTTTAATACAGTCTACCGTGTAAACTTTTTTCCCTTCCAATTTCGGCTGAGAAGCAATCAGCTCTTCGGTACTCATATGTGTTGTTACGATATAAATAGTGTTATCTTTTTCATTAGCAGTGATGTCAGCAACATACACCAGCGCCGGGTCGATAACCAAAACATAGTCAGGTCTCATAAATTTTTCGTGATTCATAACCACTTTATCATCGACGCGATTATACGCCGTCATCGCCGCTCCGCGTTTTGCGGAACCGTAAAATGCGAATGCCTGAACATGCTTACCGGTGGTGGATACAACGTCTGCCAAACCTTTTGCACCCGTTACAGCACCTTGTCCGGCTCGACTATGCCATCGAATTTCCAGCATGACTTCTCCCTCTGACTTAAGTTTTAAGTTGAATATTATCAATATGGGTATTTTATGTAAGTTGCTCTTAAATGTAGCTTTTCACTTTATGAGACGCCGGGAAGGAAAGAAAAAATGTTACTTTCGTCCCCCGTTTGCGATATATCGGACGGCTTGCAGTGCGTCACGTTCTATAATATCTGTTAATGTTCGTAATTGTTCTGTATTATCATAACCGCTTGTCACCGCGACACATTTTATACCCGCACGCTGTGATGCTTCAATATCCAGACGTGTATCCCCGATCATCCAAACCTCTTTATCGCTTTCTCCCATCATCTTGAGTGCTTTATATATCGGTTCGGGATGCGGCTTGGGATTATCGACATGTTCACGCCCGATGAGGACTTCAAAGAATTCCATTACCCCGAAATGCTCCATCAATTCACGGGAATAAAGCCCGGTTTTAGTCGTCACGATCCCGAGTCTGGCGAATTCGGAAGCTTCCCGTATCGCTTCGAGTGCATTGGGGAGCAGAACGGTCTTTTGGCACGAAATTTCGCGGTAATACCGCTTATAGGTATCTACATGCGCATCGACCCTCTTTGGATCGACTCCGACTCCCGCAAACATCACTTCAAGCGGATGCCCCACTTGCGAAGTGATCATCGTGTCGCTGATATGGGTAATCTCGCCGTGCGAACGGAGTGCATGGTGGAAACTCTCCAGTATCGCTTCGGTCGAATCGATCAATGTCCCGTCCAGATCAAACAATATTATCGTGTTCACTGCTTCTTCTCCCAATCGATATAATCTTCCCATATGCCGTTGATCGTCGCTTTCACCCCTGTGATAGCGCGGTTATGGACACTGATATCATTAGGGATGACCAAAAATAGATACGGATTGTCTCCGACAATTTGGCCGAAAATACGGCGTTGCAGTAATGCAATCTTTTCACGATCGCTTGACCCCTCCATCTGCTCGATCAGGCGGTCGGTCTTGGCTGAATGGTACCCTACCAGATTAAACCCGCCCGGAACGTCACTGTCACTGTGCCACAGCATGTACGGATCGGGGGTTAGCGAAAGGGACCATCCTAACAATACGGCCTCAAATTTTCGCGGAAACACGACCGTATTCAAAAATGCCTGCCACTCCATCACTTTCAGCGTCACCCTCACCCCGATCCGTGCGAGTTGGCGCTGTAATATCTCCGCCGCATAGGGGCGCAGAGCACTCGAATTTGAGGTGGCGATCTCAAACACCAGCGGGTTATTCTCATCGTATCCGGCCGCTTTTAGCAAGGCTTTGGCTTTTGCGCTGTTCAATACCGGGGCATTGATGGCATCGTTAAACCCTTTGCTTCCCGGCAAAAACGGCCCGGTACATACACGCCCGTGGCCGAGGAATAAAATATCGATCAGTTCTTTGCGATCGATCGCGAGGGAGAGCGCTTCTCGGACTCGAGGGTCTTTAAATTTTTTCAACCGCAAATTGAATCCAAGATAGGTATAGCTGTGTGAAGCCATCTCGATCACATCGAACCGTTTGTGAAAATCGCTGCCGAGCTGCCGTTCAAACTGCATCGGTTCAAGAGAGTCGATATCTATCTCCCCTGATTTCAACATCAAAAACCGGGTCATGGGATCGCTGATCACATGAAAAACAATCCGATCTATTTTGGGACGATGTTCAAAATAGTTCTCATTGGCTTCAAGGACGATCTGCTTTGAAAATTCAAGTTTTTTTAGGACATAAGGGCCCGTTCCTATAGGATGCGTGTTAAAATTGCTCCCCATAATATTTTTTTCATTTTTCAGAAGATGGTACGGGACGATCCCCATCATCCATATCTCCAATGCCTTGAAATAAGGCTTTTCGTACGTCACACGCAACGTATACTCATCCACCGCAGTCACCGACTTGACGACCCGAAAATCAGACGCATACGGGGTGATAGTCGTGGGCGATTTAATCAGTTCATACGTAAATAGGACATCTTGGGCGGTGAAAGGTTTCCCGTCATGCCATGTAACACCGCGGCGGAGTTTGAATTCGATCAGGGTGGGGGTGATGAAGCGATACGATTCGGCCAGATCGCCGATGATCTTCTGTCCGCTTTCGTCGTATTTAACTAATGAATTAAAGATAAATCCGGCAATCGAAGAGCTGGCGGAGTCGGTCGCGATCAGAGGGTTAAGACGTGCGGGATTGGAGGATGTACTCAGATGAAGCGTCGAAGCAATCAGCCAGACACTGCAAAGAAAAAGAAATAGGAAAAACTTCAATCTCACCCCGTTTTTGGGTGAGATTATACCATTTATTTAGATTCGATAGTACGGCCGTTCAGCGGCTGAACGGGGCGATAATTGTTGGCGTAAAATTTACGCATGGCCGCAACCTGCTCTTTGGTAGCGCTTTGAATCTCTTTCATCACGTACCATTTGACATTTTCACTGCACGGCGGAGTTGTCAATGATCCCGTAAAATGGAAATAATGGTCAGCCTGTTTCGGCAGAAGATCGGCCGGATTGATGTCGATCGGCTTGCCGACATGCTCGATCACTTGTTGAACCATTTTATTTGCCGTCTCGCCTTCTTGGAACAATACGGCGACAACCGCCAGATTTCCTTCATCACTTTTATGGACCATATGGGCCACCAGGTCATACTGTTTACCGTCGATCATCTCTTCGCTTTTGCCGTGGAAATGAAATTGAAGCAGTTTATAGTCATCACCCTCTACCGAGAGCTTCCCGCCGTTATCGATATTGACTTGAATTGCATGGCCGTTATCGACGACAGAACCTTTGGTCTGAACGTCATGGGACAATGTCATCGCTTTTGCCGGATGGATGCTGCTGGTCTGTGTAGTTACAATATTGATCGGAGACTGTGCCGTTCCCTTTGCACATGTTTCACCAAACTCACCCCAGTGAGAAGGTCCGTGTACATCGTAATCCCAATGGACCTCTTTATGCTCTGCCGCAAAACTTCCTGCAGCCAAAAGAGCCGCCGTACTCAGTGCTATAACCGTTTTTCTCATGATATGAATATCCTTATTGTCAGAATCAAACTGCAGGAATACTACCCGAATAGAGGAGAATATCCCTAGACATGCATAAGAAAAATTGATATAAGGTAACAAAAGGTAACTTTTTTAAAGAGGGGTTGATACGAATGTGATAACAGAGCGATCGGCTGGGAAGAAGCCGACACTCTATTTTGGCTGGAGTCCCTGCAGAATGTCCAATTTCGGTTGATAGACGCTACTCTTGACATCCGCAAAACCCAACAGCGTATGGAAAAGATAGTCGTGGGTATAAGGCTGCATGGCACGCTGCTTCAACATCTCCCGGTCGATGGTGTAGTGTTTTCCGAACCACATAACCGCAGGGACATGTTTTTGGGCCTCCGGCGCAATCGCGTACGGAAACCCATGCAGGTAGAGGCCGTTTTCCCCCAAAGATTCTCCGTGATCGCTTAGGTAAAACATCGCTGTCGAAAAGGAAGAATCGTTCTCTTTAAGCAATCCGATCACCTTGGAGAGAAAATAGTCGGTATAGAGGATGGCATTGTCATAGGCATTGACAATCTCTTGCTGAGTGCACTCTTCAAGCTGGTTGGTTTTACACACCGGGGTAAACTTCTCAAACGACTTCGGATACCGCTTATAGTATGCCGGTCCATGATTTCCCATCTGATGCAAGACGATGACGATGTCCCCTTTGGGATGGTGATCGATATACTCCTGCAGCCCTACCAGCATCCCCTCATCCCGGCACTCTTCGTCGCATACCGTATTTTTTTCGGGAGATTTGTAATCTTCATAAGGGACTCGAAGCGCTACCCCTTTGGAGTCGGAATTGTTGTCACGCCACAAGATATTGGCACCCGCACGGGCCAATACGTCCAGAACGTTTTCGGTATGTTGCGCGATATCCCGGTCATACTCTTCCCGCCCGTAACACGAGAACATGCACGGGACTGAAACAGCCGTTTCGGTCCCGCTTGAGGTGAATTGAGGGAAATTGATGACCCCTTCTTGTTTCAGCAGCGGTGTCGTCTCTCTCCCGTAACCGTTAAGTGAAAAATGATCCGCCCTCACCGCTTCGCCGACGACCAGGATAATCAATTTGCGTTCTCCGTCTTTGTTAACGATATGGGCGTCCTCTCCGATAATCTTGACCCCTGTCAGCTCGTGCGAAAACGATTTGGCGATATATTCCCCTACCGAATAGATATAAAACGTAGGATTCGTATAAAAACGGAGCGGTACATGCTCCCGAAAAAAAGAGGTGTAAAACTTGCTGAATATCAATATGATCGCGACTGCTATCCCCAGTGCGATAGCGATCGTCTTTACTTTATCGGCAATGGCTTTTTTCAAAGGCAGCCGCTCGATTTTTATCCGATAAACGATAATGGACGGCAAGATTCCCAACAGAAGAAAATAGGCTATTTGCTGAATACTGAGCAGATCCATCGACTCGTTAATGTTGGTCTCCAAAACATTCTGGATCATATGGGGATCGACGACAATGTCATAGGTAGCCATAAAATAGGCGACTAAAGAAGAGAGCAGCAAAACAAAAATCAAAAAAGGTTTAAGGATAAAACGTATACTGAAGAGAGTAAACACGATCACGATAACCGACGCCAAGACGACTCCCAACGATGCGATCATCGGTGCGGTATCCCAGCCTAACGGATAGACTTGAACCACATGTTTAAAAAATGTGCCGTTAGCAAATAGGACTAAAAATAAAGCTACCGCGACGATCAACGTCCGGCTGCGAATCGTTTTCTTAAACACCCATGGCTCCAATGCAAAATCAATGTGGAATGTTATCGTACATTCGTTAATTGTAGATCAATAATGCCCGGTAGATATTATCCATCCGTATGCTATAACTTTACATCTAGTTTTCAGGAAACATCGAGAATGCGACTATTCAAAGAATTATTAAAAATTTATCTCCTCTTCATTGCCCTCTTTTTTCTGGGACGATTGGGGCTTTATCTCTTCTATTTTGACCGTTTGGGCGATATCGGTTTTGCCGAATCGCTGATGGCATTTCTCTTCGGCCTTAAACTGGACACGATGACCGCTTCCATCATCCTCATCCTTCCGGCATTGCTGATCACCCTTACTCCGCAGCGTCTTGCAAAATTCGGCGCCGCACTTATCAGCGGATACGTTTTGATCTTTTTGCTGATCGCCTTGTATGTCGAAAATGCAACCTTCCCTTTTGTCGCCCAATACGATGTCCGTCCGAACTATCTTTTTGTCGAATATCTCAAGTACCCCCAGGAAGTGAGCTCGATGATACTCAAAGAGTATCCGATGCAGCTTCTCGTGGCATTAGCCATGCTCGTCATTGCGGCGTGGGGATATTTGCGCTTTTCGCCCCTTAAGCTCGAAGCGGCGATCCGCACTCCGCTGTGGCGTCGTATGCTGCTGTTCTTTCCGATCTCGGCACTTTTGTTTATGGGGATCCGATCCTCGATCGGGCACCGCCCCGCCAATATCTCCGATGCCCTCTACTGCACCAACCGTATGGCCAATGAGATCGCCAAAAATTCCCTTTACAGTATCGGTTACGCCTACTACAGCTACAGCAAAGAGTCGGATAAGTTAGTCGACAGCTACGGCACCATCGGTTTGAATGAAGCCTATGACAGAGTTGCCAAACGCCTCGATATCCCAAAGGGGAATCAGCTTCCGTTTGAGCGCCTCGAACCGACCCATTTTCCTGCCAAACAGCCTAAAAACTTGGTTATTTTTATCCAGGAATCGATGGGGAGCCAATTCGTCGGCTTCAGCGACGGCGATGTCACCATCACCCCCAACATGGAAAAACTCTCGCATGAAGGGCTGGCATTCACCAACCTCTTCAGCAACGGAACCCGCTCCATTCGCGGCCTTTCCGCAATGACTTCGGGATGGCTCCCTCTCGCAGGCGAAGAGGTCGTCAAACGCAATAAATCCCAAAGCGATTTTTTTACGATTGCTTCGCTTCTCAAACCGCTGGGCTACAAATCGAGTTTCATCTACGGAGGCGAAGGGCACTTTGACAATATGCGCAGCTGGTATATGGGGAACGGTTTCGATGAAGTGATCGAACAGAAAGATTTTAAAAATCCGGGCTTTGTGAGTACGTGGGGGGTCAGCGACGAGGATCTGGTCAACAAAGCCAATGAAAAGTTCAAGTCCTATGCGGCGAAGAAAGAAAAATTTGTCAGCGTCATGTTCTCCTCATCCAACCACTCACCGTTTGAACTGCCCGACGGTAAAATTGATTTTATCCCCGGCGAACCGCGCAATAGCGTCAAAAATGCGGTCAAATACGCCGACTTTGCCATAGGACGGCTGTTTGAACTGGCTAAAAAAGAGCCCTACTACAAAGACACCGTATTCGTCGTCGTCGCCGACCATAACGTCCGTGTCTACGGGGATGATATCGTCCCGGTGAACATGTTTCATATCCCGGCACTCATTATCGCCGACGGACTGAAACCCCAAAAATTCGATCGCCTCTCCACGCAGCCCGATGTCTTGGCAACCGCACTTGATCTGATCGGGGTCAATCTCGCCTACCCGATTCTGGGACACTCGATCTACAGCGATGCCAAACAAGAGATGACCCTGATGATGTTCAACGATACCTTTGCCCTGCGTGTTCGCGACAAAGTAGCCGTGATACAGCCGAATAAGGAGCCGTTAACGTTTACCTATCAAGACGAGCATCTTACACCTGCCGCACACGATCCGCAGCTCGAAAAAGATGCCGTCGCATTTGTAAAGGTCATCGATGACCTATACAATAAGAAACTCTTCCGCTCCCCTTCAACTTTCTGCCGCCCTTCGCTCTAAGTGCGAACCGCGCATCCTATTAGTGCATCGATCGTGACCGACGCTCTTCGACAAGCATTGCCCCCAGCACATCGACGACTTCGCGGCTTGCCGACTCGGCTTTCTCGAAATAACGCTTAACGTTATCGGCTTCTTCAAGACAGGTATTCGCAGTGATGCAATTGACTGCGGCTAATATATTCTCATGTACCATTTTGTGCGGCGATTCAAGTTTGCTGAAACTCGGTGTCGAACCGAACAGTTCAGCCCCTTTGCCGCTATCCGCCCATTTGCCCAGACGGCAATGGTGATGATCGGCAAACTCCTCTTCGATCTTGAGTGAAAGGACGCTCTTGTACCCTCTGGCTTTAAAGAGCAGATGATCGAGTTTGACCAAAACCATAAAGACCGAATAGAGCACGTTGGTCGAGTCTGTATCGATCAATTTTGTCCGCTCGCCCAGATCGAGCAGTGTTGCACGGAATTGTTCCAATTTGTCATTGGAGAGGGATGCGATCGTTTCCATCGTGCTGGAACGCTCGTATATCTCTACCGCATTTTGTTTGAGACTTTGAACGCTCATCGCGACCTCTTGCGTCGCTTTTTGAGTCCGTTCGGCCAATTTTCTCACTTCATCGGCTACTACCGCAAACCCACGTCCGTGTTCCCCGGCACGCGCTGCCTCTATCGCTGCATTCAGCGCCAGTAAATTGGTCTGGTCCGATATGTCTTTAATCAGATTGATTACCTGAGAGATGGAGCCTACACTCTCGTTCAACTGGGAAACCGAAGTGTAGTTTTCGGTAATATTGCCGACTAACGCTTCTTGTGTCTGTAAAAGCCCGCTGATCTCGTTATTGATCTCTCCGGCATTGTCACGATTGTTTTTATTTAGAATTTCAATCTCTTCGAGCTCTTTGACATTCTCCGCAAGATCCTTTTGCAAGACCGACAAATCTGTCTGGCATGCCGTGGTCAAGTTCTGTGTCAGACTCTGCATCAACTTAGACATCATCTCGTTATCGCGAAAAGTCATATTTTGCTGTTTGAGCATATGGATCTCTTCGTGAAGTCTATCATTTTCCCGTTCTAACTCTGCAATTTTCGAATTTAACGGCTGAACATCGATAGCATGCTGTCTATTTCCAAAAAACATCCAAATTTCCCTTTATTACTAAATTATAAGGATTGTATGGAATATTCAATGAGCTTAAGCTTAATGATTTAAGAAAAAAAAAATTTAATATTAATTGTGATTATTTTGAAAGAATAAAGGAAGGAATCCTCCGCAATGCGCGGAGAAAGAGAAAAGAAACGATTAACGTTTTCACAGAAACGGCAATCGCGCCAAAAAGGCGACGATTAACGTTTTGAGAATTGTGGAGAACGACGTGCTTTGCGTTTACCCGGTTTTTTACGCTCGACGATACGAGAGTCACGAGTAAGCATACCGTACGGTTTTAAAACAGGACGGAAAGCAGGATCGAATGTACAAAGCGCACGTGAAATACCGTGACGAAGTGCATCGGATTGACCTGAGAAACCGCCACCCGTTGTGGTAGCTGTGATATCGACAGATGTGTCTTGTTTAGTCAATGAAAGCGGTTGCGTTACACGCAATTTTTTCGCTTCAAGACCACCAAGCCATGCGTCGAGTGAAAGACCGTTTACAGTAATTTTACCTGTACCCGGAGCAAGCCATACTTTAGCGATAGAAGTTTTTCTTCTTCCGGTTGCATACGTTTTTGCCATCTTTTATCCTTACTTGGTGATCTGTGCAGAGTGTGGATGTTCCGCACCGGCATAGACTTTTAGTTTTTTGATCATTGCGCGACCCAATTTTGTTTTAGGAAGCATACCGCGAGCGGCAAGTTTGAAAACTTTCTCTGGATTTGTTGCCAAAAGCTCAGTAAATTTTTCACTTTTTACGTTACCGAAGTAACCGGTGTGACGGTGATACGTTTTAGTAGCTGTTTTGCCGTTACCGTTAATAATCGCTTTTTCAGCGTTAATGATAACTACGAAGTCACCACAGTCAATGTTTGGTGTAAAATACGGTTTGTCTTTTCCACGTAGACGAGTAGCAACATCGGTCATAATACGACCGAATGTTTTTCCTTCTGCATCGATCAAAACCCATTTACGTTCGATTTGCTCAGGTGTAGCAATTTTAGTAAATTTCATCACGAGCCTCCTTGTAAGTCTTATAAATAGTGGCGAAATTATACTTTTATTTACTTATATCTAGCTTAAATTAAGTTTTTTATAAGCACTCTACCCATACGATCTCTTCTTCAAGAAGATAACACAGATATCCGCGAACCTCGTCATTTTTGAATGTTCGAACGGCTTGCATATACCACTGTACCTGATCACGGTGCTTTTGCTCCTCTTCTCGCCCTGATTTATAATCGATAATGACCCAACCCTCCGGGTGTTTAACCAACAGATCGACAATCCCCAGTGTGCCATTGTGACGTATCATCTGTTCTTTAAATCGATCGCCCCTGATAAGATCATGAAATTGCGGATCGCCTATCAGCCGCCCTATACGTTGCTCAATACGTCTCATTGCCCCGATTTCAAGCGTCGCTCCATAGCGGTTGCGCGTCGCTTCGATTGCGATTGCGAGGGAAGCTTCATCAAAACTTCCCATCATCTCCAGCGTATAATGCATCGCCAGCCCAAACTGTACCGCGGCATAATCATGGGTAATCTCTTTTTGTGCGGAAACTACCTCATCCTGACGTCCGTAACATTCCGGAGTATAGATAAGTGTTTTGAGTTCCGGTACCGGCTCGAAACGCTTCGCACTCTCAGCCAACATTCCGAACTCCCCCTCACCCAATTCCAACGGTGCGAACCATGACCCTTTCTCCTTGGTTATCAGCGCCAACGAATTCACCGCACGGGTCAACGCCACATACAATGCGTTGAGCTGATCTTCCTGCTCGAGTTTTTTCTCTTTTTCAAGGGCAAGGGCATAGTTCGGGTCAAGAGATTCACGCCCTTTGATCCGATAATACAACGCGTTCAGATTCGAGTTCTCGTATTCATAAAGTATCGGCCCGTTTTTTGCGCGCGGCTGTCCCAAACGGTCCAAAACGATTACGTGTTCAAACTCCAGTCCTTTCGACTTGTGAACCGTCATAATCCGAATACCCCGCAAATCACTCTGCGGAGAAGCGGCTTCCAGCCGTTCACATTCAAAGAGGGTCTCCTCTATATCACGATACCGCCGCAGCTCCTCTAAAAACATCAAAGCACTTTTATCCGCAATCTCCCATCTGGCGATAAAGCCGATAGCATCTGCGACCACGTCATCAACAGCAGCACGTCCGATCTGCCCGGACTCTACCCCGAGCAAAGCGGCACAGTTATGCCGATACAGCGGTGCACCGAAATAGCTGTACCGCAAATATTCGATTATTGCCCTCACGCTGCGCTGATGGATCAGCTTTGCGGTGGTCTCGGTAACCACTTCATACCCCAGATTCCCCAAATATTCCTCGACGGAACTTCCGTCTTTATTGGTTGCCGTAAGAATCGCTATCTCTTCGGGTATTACCCCTTTTTCAATCAGATACGCAACGTATTCACCCAGCCCTTCTAGGAGTTCTGTCGCTATTTTAACCTGTACATATCCCCCCGCCAGCGATTCGGGACTCTCCTGATGAACATATCCGCGGATTTTCTCTCCGAACACGGCATTGACGAAATTGACGATCACACTGCGGGAGCGGTAATTAACCCGCAGCGGTTCGACATGTACCCCAAAATGCTCCGCTACCTGATAAAACAGTCCGCTCGCACCGCCGCGAAAACGGTAAATAGACTGTTTAACATCCCCGACGAAGAAAAAACTTCCTCCCTCATTGGCCCCCTTTCCTGCGCGGATCTCTTCGATCAAAGGTCTGAGAATATCAAATTGGACGATGCTCGTATCTTGAAACTCATCCAAAAGGAGATGTTTCATCCGTGAATCAAGCCGAAAATAGAGAAATTCGCTCTCCAGCTTTTCACGCAGCAGTGTATGGACCATCAAGGTGATGTCATCGAATGAGAGCTCATTATTTTGGACGATCAGACTTTGGCGGCTTTTGATATAGAGCTTTAGCACACTGAAGAGCTCTTTAAAATAGCGTGCCTCTTTGTGGCGCATTTGCGTCACGACTGCCTCTTGCAGTTCATGAAGCAGCTCATCCATCTTCGGTTCATATATCTTCTTGAAATCCCAGTATTCCATACTCGGCTTCAATAGCCACGTCTTCTGTAGAAGCGACTCATACCCCTCTATCTGCATCGTTTTTCGGGCACGCTCACTTAAAGGTTTGCAAACTACCAGCGATGAAAGTTCGTTTGCCAGTTCCATGGCTCTGCCATAGGAATTGCTCCCCTCGGCTATATCTGGAAATTCCAGCGATTCAAACTCTTTATGCTTGCCATAAAGGGTGCCAAGCAGGGAAAAAAGATCGTTCAGCCGTTTATCGCTCAGCAATGAGAGCCGCACTAGGGCATCGATTTGGCCGGAGACTTCGATCTCATGTAAAAACCGCTCCAGCAGTTTCACTTCATGATGGTTCTGTGTCGTCTGATACGTCGGCATGATCCCTGCATTGAGGGCAAATTTACGCAATACCGTTCCGAAAAATGCATCGATCGTCGAGATCTGGATATCCGAACGCAAAAACCGACGCATAACGTCATCGCGGCGCGCCAAAATCTCCTCAATACCCAATCCGCTCACCCTGGCGATCTGAGCAAGCTCCCCCCGTTCGCTCAGATGCTGCAGGGTATGCGTCACCCGCTCCATCATTTCATTGGCCGCTTTATTGGTAAACGTCAGCGCCACGATCGATTTAGGATCCTCTCCCATGAACAGCAGACTCAGATAGCGGACGACGAGATTGAATGTCTTGCCGCTCCCCGCACTTGCCTCATAGGCTAAAAACGGCTCAAATCCCACTGTAAGCCTCCCTATGGCACAGATAACCGTAGGTACAGTAGCGGCAGCGGCTGACATCGTCGCACATCTCCCAGTCCCATCTCTTGATAGCGGCCATATCGCGCAAAATCCCTTTTAGACGATCGATTTTGGCTTCTAAAAACTCTTCAAACTTCAATTCTCCCGCAGAGAGATCGTAATAACCGCATCGATGGACATCCCCTAATTCTCGGGCAAGCAACGCATAGACGCTCAGCTGGTAATCGACATCACTCTCTTTGGGTTCTTTGTCCGTATCGGCAAATTTTCCGCTTTTGTAGTCGATCACTTCGAGGGCTCCCTCACGGACATCGATACGATCGATACGGCCGGCGAGCGGTATCCTCTCCACCAGCGTATTCATCTCTTTTTCCCGGTGCAAAACCCGATATCCCCCTTTAAAACGCTCCGCCTCACTCTCATAAAACGGCTCCAGTTTATCCAGCCACAACTGCCGCATATATCTCTCCAGTGCATCCGCAGCGGTCTGTGTTTCCAAAATACTCTGCAACTGATCTTTGATCTGCAAAGCGTTATCATACGAATCGTGCACTCCATAGAGCCCTTCAAGGGCGCGATGCAGTATATTCCCGATATCGCGTTCCTCCGAGAGGTCGCTGGGCAGTTCATGAGGGGCGATCTTCGCGATACGTGAATAATAAAACTGTCTTTTGCAGGTAAGAAAACTCTTCAGCCCGCTTGCGGAAAGCGGATGGGCGGTAAAATCATACTCTGTGCTTATCTCTTGCGTCACTCTTGGACGCTGCAGCGGAGTTGGAAACAATATCCGTTCGTACGGATATCTGCTTTCGCATGCATTGATCCCCAATTGAAGCAAAAATCGCGACGGAACCGACGCCGCATTTTGGACGCACCCGATCACTACCGATTTTGCACGGTCAAAGAGGATAGAATAGTAGTGCTTCTGCAGCGACTCCCGGTCGTTTGTGGTCGGCAACGAGGCAAAAAGGCGTGTCGTCGTATTGAGGAACAGATCTTTTTGGCTTTTATGCGGAACAAACCCCTCATTAAAATCGACAACAATCACCCCCTCATAATGCATTCCGCGTGTCTCCAAAACCCCCATTACGGTTATCTTACCCCCTTGGACATCATCGAGAGTACAGCTTCTGAGACGATTCATAAAAATCCGCAATACCGATTTAAAGTCCATCGTTGTGAGAGCATCACCAAGATGGGAAAAGCGGTGCAGCTCTTCCATGATGATGTCCAGCGCTATACTCTCCTCATCCCCCTCTCGCATCACTTCTATGAGTTCAACCAGCATGGAATGGGTAAACGGGAGATAATTGTGTGTTTTAAGCCACTCTATTTTAGGGAGAGGGATTTTTTGTATTCGCGCTTTGTTTTGTTCGTTCGGTTCATCCAAAAACAAAACGATTGCTTCGAGCGTTCTAAACAGCAAATCGTTAGCCAACGGTCTCCCCATCGCGAAATTGAGATTTCCCTCCGTATCAAACTCTTTTAAAAAACCGGAAAACTGCTCATCCGGCAAAACAACGACGATATTCTCGGGGCTAATCCCGCTGCTTACCATCGAAGCAATTTTTGCTTTGATAAATCCGATCTGTACGAGACGATTATGAAATATCTCACATTCAACAGAGCGGTTACGAATCAGCGGCTCGGCAGATAGGATAGAGTGTTCGGTAAGAGAGAGACGGTATCCTCTCCCCTCCTCCAGCTTCATCCCCATCGCTTCAAAACGTTCGGTCATCTTTCGGTTGTAGTGGGTCGCATTGTACAGGAGTTCGAGCGGCAGAATATGCGCGCACCGTGTCAGCAGATCGATCTCACGGCGGCTTAGATACCCCTCGACAAGGATCGTTATCTTGGTATAGCTCTTTAAAAAATCGCTGTTAAGCTGCAGGGTTTCAGAGGAAAAAATAGGGTCAAGCCATCCGTTACGGACACATATATCATGATACCGTCTGCGCAAATGGCTCAAAATCGTGATATGTTCTTCGTACTCGCCGTATACGTCTGCACCTTCAAGTGCGGCAATGGTCACCTCTTCAGAGGCAAGTTCCTCAAAAAAACGGAAAATATATTGGGAGTTTTGAATAAAACTGAAAAAATTGCGTTCGATCTGCAGTGCCGCAAATCCGCTAAAATCAGAGGCTTCATGAAGGGCAAGAAGACGCAGATCATCATCGGGAAGAGTTAAACCCGGCGAGATGGCAACCCGGTTAAGAAAATCCCCCATCGTAAGGGTATGCGGCAGCATTCCCGATTCACAACCGGAAAGCGCATGGCGGATACACCGCGCCGTCGGATAAACGACGCATTCACCCATAGACATTGTTAAAACTCGATAGTATTAGGGTTTCGTGTATCAGCTTTTAAATTATAGTAGCGCTGGTCGGTTCCGATGGTCACTTTTGCCAATATATCCCATCGTCCTGATTTTGGAAGATCGACGGCATTAAAGGTATATTGTCCATCCATGACACTCGCCAGCTTGATATGAACATCAAAAATAGTCGTATCAGGACGGGTCATGACGATATCAAATGTAGCGTTGTTGACCGCTTTACCGGTTTTATCCGTCACCTGATACGTAAGGACATTTCCTTTTTCGGCGATTTGCGGTGTTAAAAAAGCGACCGCGTATTTTTTGTCGAATGCTATTTTCGCGTTAATGATGTCATTGACGTTATTGTCATAGTCATGGTATGTCTGCATACCGTAATCCGACATCTCTACAGGGTGATTAACCGCTATTTTGACAGTGGCAACGCCGAGCGCAACCACTAAAAAAGTAGATAGTCCGATAATAATCGGCCATTTGCGGCCTGCATTTTTACTCATCTCCGGACCCTTTTTTTCGAAAATATTTCCCTTTCGCATATCTGAAAAGTGCGTAAAGAATAATACCGTAAAAAATTACACGGATAATATCGATAAAATTTTTACTTCCACTGCCGGCAGAAGAACTTAAGCTGACTCCGTGATACTCTGCGATCTGATCAGCGACATCCGCATACCCGTTGAACATTGCCACGGAATATTTAGCAACAATATCGTCCCCCTTGGCTTTTTCTGCCAATATGGGCAATATGGTCCCTCCCCGGTTGACGATCAGCTCTTTGGCTTCGTCATAACTTCGGGCAAACATGATTGAGCTGACAACCGCACCGATAAAGGTAGCGTTTGGGCTTAGCACTTGATCTTTGTTAAAATGTTTGTATAAAGCCGTCGGACGTGCAAGTATGTCTATTTGTTGTTTCAGTTCGACAAACGTTAAAACGACTGATGGGTGATCGAGATCATTGCTGATATTTTTTTCAAAATCGGCAATAGTTTGATTATTATCCAAATCGCGTACCATGACCAGATAGAGCGAGACCCCGGTTTTTGCTTTTAATTCGGCACCGATAGCATTGATCTCTTCGGCAAATTTCGGATTATGGACAACTTCGTCTTTATACAAAAATTCAGCATGTGCAGAGAGAGTGAAGAGTGATAAAATAAGGGTGAGGGCCGCCAGCCCTCGCGAGAGTCGCAAAAGCTGACCCTTACCCGACGTATAGGTGATTCGGTGTCAACACCGCCCACAACGTTACCGCTGCAGATATCACCAAAGCTACTGTAATGAGTTTGTCCATGATACTTGCCATATTAAACCCCTTATTTGACATCAACACGATGACTAGCATTATCGGTGCTGATCATCTTGATGTCTTTTTCATTTTGAATTTGGTAAAAACTGTCCGCACTTCCTTGTTGCACACCTAATCCCCACACGGTTAAACCGGCAAGGATAGAGAGGAGCAATACGGTTGCGATCAACATACCAGTAATACCGTCCAATGCAAAAATACTACGATTTTCCATCGATATCTCCTTATTTACTTAGGCTTGAAACATAAGCTTCAACAGCTTTTGCCTGTACTTCAGTCAAGTTGCTGAACGCAGGCATTGTTCCGATAGCGCCTTTTTTACCGTGATGAATAACAGCGTCCACAAAAGACGGACTCATCTCAGCGATATTAGGAGCAACCATGTCCATACCTTTACCGTCAGCACCGTGACATGCAGCACACGTACCGGCGAATACATCCGCCCCTTCAGTACCTTTCAATCCGCCTGCAACATATTTTGCAACCGTATCAATCTCAGCATCGGTAATAAGAGCCCCGGTATTTGCGTTCAACAAACCGTTACGATCCGGCATCGGTACACCCGTACCTAAAAGATTGTTGTTAGACCCGTTCATTACTGCGTGTTTAACTGATTTTTCAGAAATGCGTTGATGTAAATCAGCCGCTTTGCCGTCAATACCGTCAGCTTGCAAGCCGTGACACGGAGCACATTGAACGATAAAGATCGATCCGCCCATCTCTTTAAGAGTTGCTTCATCCATGTTTTTGTATTGCTCTTCAAACTTAGCGTCATGTTCAGCAACCGCTTCGTTATACTCACCGATTTGTGAATATGCATTAACCGGATATCCCGCTAGGAAATACCAGATCGCCCAAATAGTAAGACCGAAGAAAATAATCGCCCATCCGAAAGGAAGTTCGTTTTTATATTCTCCGATGCCGTCCCAATTTTCATCGGCAAGCTTTCCGCTTGCTTTGTCCGTTTGCATTTGACGGATATATTTCAATGCTACAAAAATGGCGATTGTAGCAGTCGCTACCGCACCGAGCATTGCCAATTTGTTGACGATGTCATCACCCACTTGTCCGCCCGCAACAACCCATGTAAGGCTTAGCAACGCAAGAACAAAGACAACACCGAATACCATCAACTTATTCATTATGGCTCCTTCTTTTTTATCTCATCGTTTTTCGAGATCTCTTCAACCGGTTGGTCGGTAACCTCGTCATGTAGCGCGATATTGCCGTACTTTTCATAATCGCGCTTCCCCTTCTTCTGAGAGCTGTACAAATGATAGATGTACGCATACAGAACCACCACCATAAAGGCGGTGAAGAAAAAGTAAGCATATGGCTGAATCGTACTGATATCCACGCACTGTCCTTTATTTCATGCTGTTAAGATAGGCGATAAGCGCTACGATTTCAGGGATTTGACCCGCTGCTACCGCATCTTTAACGTCTTGATCTTTCATGTCTGCTGCAACTGCTTTAGCTTCTTCAAGCGCGTCAGTTTTTGCTTCATCCAATGTTGCTGCCAATTTTACAGTCGCTTTTGAACCGTCTGCCATTGGCAACTCTTGGTTATACGGAGTTTTGAAAACTTTGTTAACCGTTACTTGTTCAGCATATGCGGTGTCGATATCCGCATTGTTTTTGAACATCCACGGGTATGCCGGCATGATTGAACCCGGGACAACGCCAGCAGGGTCTTTCATGTGGTTTTCGTGCCAGTCAGTAGTACGGTAGTTACCTACGCGCATCAAATCAGGACCGGTACGTTTTGAACCCCAAAGGAATGGGCGGTCATACGCATATTCTCCGCTCAAGCTGTAGTGACCGTAACGGTCAGTTTCAGATTTGAATGGACGAATCAATTGTGAGTGACATGCATTACAACTGTTTTTGATGTAAACATGACGACCTGCCAACTCTAAAGTGCTGTAAGGCTTCGTACCGATAACCGGCCGAGACGCTTGAGCAAAGTTTGGCAAAATTTCAATAAGTCCCGCAAACGAAATAGTAACGAAGATCGCTACCGCGAAAAAGAACGGGTGTTTTTCTAACCAGTGAAACATATTACCTCCTCCTGATTATGCGCCCATAGGCGATGCAGTTTGAAGTTCACTCTCTTCAACACGGCGAGAGCTTGTCATAGTTTTGTACATATTGTACGCGAACAAGAACATACCTAAGAAATACAATGTACCACCAACTGCACGGATAATGAAGTAAGGGTGCAATACAGCAACGGTATCGATGAACGAGTACGCAAGGTTACCGAATTCATCATGTGCACGCCACATCATCCCTTGTGTAATACCGGCAATCCACATAGAAGTGAAATAAAGGACAACACCAAGAGTTTGGATCCAGAATTGTGTATTCATCAACGATTTAGAATAGATCTCACGTTTAAATACGCGTGGAGCCATATGGAACAATGCCGCCATAATCATGAAAGCAACCCATCCGAGAACACCGTCATGTACGTGACCGACGATCCAGTCTGTAAAGTGCGCCAATGCATTGACCGATTTAATCGCTTGAATCGGACCTTCAAGAGTCGAGAACATATAGAATGTTGATGCAAGAACCATAAATTTAATCAATGGACTCGCAGCAACTTGTTGCCATTCACCCTTCATTGTAAGGAGCATATTGATCGCAGAACCCCATGATGGGAGAATCAATACAACAGAGAATACGGAACCCATCGTTTGCATCCAATCCGGTACTGTAGAGTAGATCAAGTGGTGTCCGCCTGCCCAAAGGTAAACAAACATCAAGCCCCAGAATGAAAGAAGAGACAATTTATACGAATAAACCGCTTGCCCTGATTCTTTTGGGAGGAAATAATAGATCATCGCAACGATAGGCACTGTAAATCCGAACGCAACCGCGTTGTGTCCATACCACCATTGTACGAGAGCATCATTGGTACCTGAATACATTGATACCGAGTGATACCATGCACCGATTCCGCCAGAAGCAAAATATGTCGGGATCTCCATGTTGTTGAAAAGATAGAGCATGGCGATTCCAAGGAAAGTCGCAATGTAATACCAAATAGAGATATAGAGTGATTTTTCACGGCGGATACCGATAAGACCAAAAATACTCAAACCAAACAGTACCCATACCACAACAACTGCGATATCGATCGGCCATTCGAATTCAGCATACTCTTTTGATGTAGTAATACCCATCAAAAGTGAACCGACAACTGAAACGACTACTAACATATATAGCCAGAAATGCAATTTTCCGATAAACATCAAAAATTTTGATTCTGCCATTGATACTTTTAAGACACGTTGACCTACATAATACCATGTAGACCAAATCCCGCTTAGGGTAAATCCGAAAATTACTGCATCTGTATGCAACGGTCGAAGACGGCTGAAGTTTGTATACTCTGCCAATCCTGACCCTGCGATAGTATTGACAGCTGGAAATGCCATTTCCCATGCCAAAATAACGCCGACAAGCATCCCGACGATTCCGAGTACAACAGTAGTAAGCATAAACATCTTCGCAACCGTGTAATCATACTCTAATGGACGATTCTCCATTTACGACCTCCTTAAAGATTCAAAGCATAAGAGCCTATTAGGGCACCTTTAAAAGGTCATATACTTACCTTTTAAAGGTGCCCTTAACACTTTTGTAACAAATATAGGCTATTAAACACTCTAATGATAGCCATCTCAGTATTTAAGAAATCTTAAATTATTAAATGTTTTTCACTATATGTTAACTTAACGTTTAATTTAAGATTATATACAGAATTAGGAGTAAAAAAGTAACACTTTGATAAAAACGGGCTTATTTATCAAAGTGTGTGAAGATTAAGAATCAAAGGAGAGGCTAACGCTGAATAAGGTCTAAAAATTCACCGAAAATATATCGGCTCTCTTTAGGACCCGGACTCGATTCGGGGTGATGTTGAACCGAAAAAACGGGGCCATCTTTGTAACGAAGTCCTTCAATCGTGTTGTCGAAGAGATTGAGATGGGTCACTTCCGCAATGTCGCGAACCGATTCAGGAACATTATAATTATGATTCTGTGCCGTAATCTCTACCATACCGGTCTTAACATTTTTCACGGGGTGATTTCCGCCATGGTGGCCGAATTTAAGTTTATGAGTATCATAGCCGTGTGCGATACTCAAAAGTTGATGTCCCAGACAAATGCCGAATAACGGAATTTTGCGGGCGATGAGTTTCTTGATCTCTTCTTGCTCTTGTTTGAGTACCAGCGGATCTCCCGGGCCGTTTGAGAGAAACACTCCGTCAATTTCTTTTGCGTCATAGCGCTTGATAAGATCATCGCCGCTGAACGAATTGGGCAATACCTCCACTTCGATACCCGCTTGGGTCAGTTCGTTGAGGATATTGCGTTTGACGCCGAAATCGATCGCCGCAATTTTAGCTTTTGGAGCAGGTGCATCGTTATAGCGGAAATTTACCGGGTCATAGACACCGTTGCTATGTGTGTAAGAGGTTTTCGTGCTTACCTCTTCGATATAGTTCACCTCTTCGATACGGGGCGAATTTTCAAGAACTTTTTTAAGCTCCTCTTTGTCGCTGATTTTAGTCGAAGCAACCATCATCATTGCCCCTTGTGTACGGAGCATTTTTGTCAAATGACGGGTATCGATATCGCAAATCCCGATGACCCCGTGCTTTTCCAAAAAGGTATGCAATGCTTCTTGAGCACGAAAGTTCGAATGTTTGCTTTGATATTGGCGGACAATGACCCCTTTGCAGTGGGCTTTTGTACTTTCCATGTCTTCCGCGTTCACACCGACATTTCCGATTTCAGGCATCGTAAATGTAATAAATTGCCCCGCGTACGAAGGGTCGGAAATGATCTCTTGATATCCGGTCATCGAGGTATTAAATACGATCTCGCCAACACTGGTCGTATCGGCACCAAAACTTTTAGCACTTAAAAAAGTCCCGTTCTCGAGATAAATCCACGCGTCACGCATCATGCCATTCCCCTTCTGTGAAGTTCGTCTTTATACATTTTTTCATACAAGATCTCATACTCATCCGTCCCCGGTATCAGATTGCGCTTGTAGCTTTTCATCTTTTCGTAGACTGCCGATTCTATTTCACTCGTGTCGGCAATTGATGAAGTAATAGCATCGTAAATCACATTTTTGATACGGTTTTCACTCACATCATAATGGATCAAGTCCTCTTCGTACAATTCGTCTAAAATCTGATGAGCGATGTCCGAATAGCGCTCTTCATAAGAGAGGATAACCCCATACTCGGGGGCAAGTTTCTTTTTAATCATAAAGAAAAGCTGCCGCTCATCGGCAAGATAAAAATCGATCTGCTCTTCATTCGCATTGACGATCTCTTTGACCTTTTCTTCGAGTGCCATCTCTTTTTTAACGTTGGTAATTAAAATAACCTCAGCCTCTTTGGCAACACGATCCAAACCGTGAGTCATTGTAACCAGTCCGCTGCGGCCGAGTTCTACGGCGATACGCGTCGCTATATGGGGAACATGCGTGAGTGAAACCTTCATTGCCAGCCCTATCTTAATTTTTCGCTATTGTACTTTAACACACCTCTAAATAGGCTTATAGCGACTCAAAATGCGATCGATGATATCGAAGGCTCATCAGAGCAAAAATTCCTCCGAGCAGCAATCCGCCGATGACATCCAAGAATACATGCTGCTTAACCGCCATCGTAGAGTAGACGATCCCCAGGCACCACATTCCGTTTATCCAGAGTATCGAACGATGGGCATTCATCTGCCGCAGATCACGATCCAGCCACAATGCTGAAAAAAATGCCGTCGCTACATGCAAAGAGGGGAAAGCGTTTCCGGCAGTATCGATACTTTTAAGCATACCGAACTCGGGGTATTTGCTCCATTCAATCGTATTGGGAGGGATGGTCGTCGGAAAAACGATATAAATCGCTATCCCCGCCATACACAGAAGGCCGATATAGATACCGTAACGGATCAACTCTCCTCTGCTCTTCATCAACGCCGGCACCAAGGAGACATATAGCCACAAAGAGAGATAAAAATAGAGAGAAGCAGGCTCAAATCCTATCCAACCATCCGCCGCAGTCAAAGGCATACAGGTCGTTGAAAAACAGGGATTTTTAAGAAGATAGAGATAGATAGAAAAAAAAATGAAGATAAAACTCATGGTGCCGAAAGCCTTCAGGCACCAATGTGTCCATAATCGTATCAGCAGATTTTTAGAAAAATTTGCCCCGTCTGCATAATCTTTATTTCCGCATAGATTCACTTGTGCTCTCCGTCACTGCTTATTTGTCGGTAGCTGACGTAATTTCAGGGTAATCTCGGACCCTTTTTTGGAATCCATTTTGGCGAGTATCTGCCCTACGGCTTTACTGTTGAGGGTGCTCATGATCGCCGCCGCTTCATCCGAAGACATTTGGGATAATATGCCTGCCGAAGCTGCAGGCTTCATTTTTGCAAACGTCTGGGAGACTTTCTCCGATTTGAGATTTTTGATCTCATCCAGCACTTTCTTGTTTTCGTCGAGCATTTTCTTGATGGATGCCTCTTTGGCTTTGATATCCTGGAGTTTTTGATCGACTTTTGTATCTTTCCCCTGGATCATCGCCTCTTTTTTACGAAGAAGCTCTTCGGTCGCACTTTTAAGCGCGTCGAGGGACTGACGCTGCTCATCGATCCTCCCAAGCTCTACGAGCAATTCATTTTTCCGCTCTTCAAAAATCTTGGTACACTCGTACGATTTCGTATTTTGCGCACCGTAAAGGGCACTCAGCGCAATGATCAGTAAAACAGTAATTTTCATAAAGGGCCGCCCTTATAGGTCATGATTCCGATTTCATCAAGCATTTTAGCCTCTTCTTTTTTTATTTTTGCTATGGCGCTCTGAGCTTCTTGCAACTCGAGATATTTAAACTTTTCGTAATCGATCATGGCCGACTTGAACCGGTTTTGCATCCTAAGCTGCTGATCTTCCGCTTCTATAAGGCGCTCTCGGCATTGCTCAATACTGTAGTGCTGTGCTTGGATCATCATCTGAGATTGCGCCAGTTCGGCGACAGATCCGCGTGTAGGCAAAGAGAGTTGTGAAAGAGTTTGATAGGCACGTTCGTGCGCATCCGCTGCATATGCCAACGCATTGTTAGCAGCAATAAGATCCCTCTCCGCGCGGTCGAGGTCTTTTTTTTTGAGCTTGACCAAAGGGGCATATTTTGATTTCATCTATTTTAATCTCGCCAACATCTCGATTGCCCCTTTTTCAAACTTCGAAAATGCAAACCATTTTTTGCCTAAGTCTTTGAGACTTGCGCCGATATGGTAAATTTCACTATCATCTAATATTAAAAATCGATCATGGGCAGTCACTAACTCATTTATCTCGATAGGTTGGTATTGGGTATTATATTTTTTAAGATCGAGCGATAGCTGTGAAGTAATTGTTTTCGTATAAATTGTAGCTTTACACCCATCGGCTCTTTTGGATAACAACAGGAGTACGCTTTCATCGATATAGTTGTCTATCAGAACGATGGAAGTTTTAGCACTTTTGATTAAATCACTTGCGAACACATAAGCATCGAAGATTTGATTCTCATAAAAAATTCCCTCTTTCGGCTTAACCTCTTTGGATTCTATGGCGTTAAACAGTTGATCAAATTTTTCATCATGTTTTAAAAGCTTTTTTTCCATAGTATCAATTTTTTGAAAAAGTAAAGCATTGCTACTTATAAACTTTCTCATCGCTACAAAACTTCTGATAATTTTTACACTCATTTCGACTGCAACTGTACTTTTCAAAATAGCACTAAGCATGGATACTCCTTGCTCCGTAAAAGCATATGGTGCTCTTCTTAGTCCCATTTTGTCTTCATTGGAAGTCACAAATTGTGACCTCCAATTTACAAATTCTTCTTTAGTCAGTTGAAACATAAAATCTTCCGGAAATCTTGCACTATTTCGCTTAACTGCTTGATTAAAAACTTTCGTCTCCACTCCATACAGTTCTGCTAAATCTCTATCCAACATCACCTGCAATCCACGCAGAGTATAAATTTTATTTTGAATAAATTGATCTTCTATTATGCCTATTTTGTTCACTTTACTACCTCTAATTCTCTACAAGGCAATTAATTATAATCTTGAATGACACTATACGTAATATCCATATTAGTAGCTTTTAAAATTTTTATTCGCAGCCCTTTAAATCCAACAATTGATGAAACTTTTTTCATATTTTCTCCATCTATTTTTATCTGTTAAAAGATGATAGTGGCTTGTTGCTTCAAAGGGGATAAAAAATGAAGAAGATGGATTTACCCGCAGGGGGCACAATGCCCGATCGAGTCGGGAATGACGAAAAAAAGAGATAATTACAATAAAATTGTATCGTTTCGGTCCGGCGAAGTGGAGATCATCCCGATTTTGGTTTGCGTCAGCTCTTCAATAGCGCGAAGATATTGCTGAGCCGTCACCGGAAGATCTTCAAAACGGCGGACTCCCTCGGTTTTATCCCATCCCGGGAAGGTTTTATAAACCGGTTTGACATTATCCAGATCAAGCGGCACATAATCGATCACTTCTCCGTTCACTTCATACGCTACGCATACTTTGACTTCGTCAAATCCGTCCAGGACATCGAGTTTCATGATGGAGAGATCATCACACCCGTTGAGGCGGCTAGCATAACGGCACGCTACCGCGTCAAACCAGCCGCATCGACGAGGACGTCCCGTAGTAGTTCCGAATTCGTGTCCCGCTTTTCGCAGACGCTCGCCTGTCTCACCGTGATCTTCGGTCGGGAACGGGCCGTTGCCGACACGGGTACAGTACGCTTTGACGATTCCGGTCACTTTGCCGATATCTTTTGGGTTAACCCCTAGACCCGTACATGCGCCTGCAGAAATCGTCGATGAGCTTGTGACGTACGGATAGGTTCCGTGGTCGATGTCAAGCATCGTCCCCTGTGCCCCTTCAAGAAGGATTTTTTGTCCTTCGTCCATCATTTTCCATGCCATTTGCGTCGTATTTGCCAAAAACGGAACCAACGCCTCTGCAAAAGCAGTAAGTTCTGCACTCAACTCTTCTTTGCTCGGCAATGCAATTTCCAATGCCTGAAAAATCGCTTTGTTTTGCTCGAAATACTCCATGACGCGATTTGTCAATGTGCTCACATCGCGAAGCTCGCCGAGGCGGAATCCCGCCCGGGCGATTTTTTCACTGTAGGCAGGTCCGATACCGCGACCCGTCGTACCGATCGCTTTTTCACCGCGAAGTTTCTCTTTGGCTTGGTCGATCAACGTGTGAAACGTCAAGATCATGTGTGCCGATTCGGAGACAAACAAGCGTCCGAGAAGATTATCAAACTGTTTCATCTCTTTGATGAGGGCTTCGGGAGAAACAACGACACCGTTACCGATGATATTGATCGCTTTCGGATTTAAAATCCCTGATGGGATTAAGTGAAGGGCGTGGGTTTTTCCATCAACGACGATGGTATGACCGGCATTGTGTCCCCCCTGATAACGGGCAACACAATCGTATTTTTGCGCAAGCAAGTCGACAATTTTCCCTTTTCCTTCGTCTCCCCATTGGATACCGACAATCAAATCTGCTTTCATAAACAATCCTACTTTTAGTTATTGGTGTAATGCGTCAATCAACGCATCGGTGTAAATGGCGAATCCGACTGAAACAGTCTCGTCGCTTTTGTAGCGTCCGCCCATGGCATAGATTTCATTGCCCTCGATGACACGGAAAAAAAGCTCATCATAATAGAGCATTTTAGCGTAATAAAGGGGAGCGATAACCACATTCGGATATTCAAGAGCTTCGCAAAGCTCTTTGATCTTCATCAGCTCAGGTCGAATCGATTCAGGAACGATTACGGCAACTTCATCGATCTCATGCGCGTGCTGCATGTAAACCAGCCGTGTCACCCACTCGATTTTAAGGGATAAAAATTTCTCGATGTTCACATGTCGAAAATCATCCAAATGCAGACCCAGCATCTCAGAGAGAATGCGGGGAATATTGATATTTGATATTTGCAATAAAGGGGCAATTTTCAACTCATTTAAAATGCGTGTCGCTTGGGTGAGAGCTACCGAGAGGTTCGGCTCATCGATAATTTCCACTCCGATTTGGTACTGCTCATCCGCAGGATAGCGATAAACCGGCTGAATGTAGAACCATTTTTTGTGCTCCGTATTTCCCCCCAGACGTTTGTTGAGGATACGAACCACATCGATCGTCGAATCGGCACGGAGACTGATCGGGTGGTTTTCACTGTCGTTGACGCGGATCAATTCACGCTGATCGCAGACGCTCATATGCTGATGGTACGAAAAGAGCGGTGTTATGATCTCTTCAAAACCGGCATCGCTGAGGAGTGTACTCGCTTTGGTTTCGATGGTGCGCTTGGTCTTTGCCGTTGCGGCAAAGTAGAGCTTTGAGCCTTCCGGAATTTCGTGTTCAAAAACCATAATATTACAATCCAAAGTAGACGGTATTAAACACGCGGTTTGCGGTTCCGTCATAGGCGCGACGTCCCATCGCTGCAAGAGCCAATTCCACCGCGTTAGCTGCCCAACACGCTTCGTATGGAGCGATGAGTCCCATGTGGTTGATACGGAAAATCGAATCTTTGATATGGTCCTGTCCGCCCGCAACATTTACATCAAAACTTTTAAGCGTTGAGCGGATCTTTTTCGCTTCTACGTCCCCTACCGTCGTCATCGAATCGGCCGGAGTTGTCGGATAGATGGAAAGACCGATCGCCTTCATCGCTTCACGGGTTGCACGTGCGCGGCGCGCCGTGTCAGCGTAGAGCTTATCGAGTCCACCTTCGGCTTTAATACGGTTTAATACCGATTCCAAACCGATGGTTATCGTCGTTGCCGCCGTCCATGCCGTCGTATTTTTACGCTGGTTTTTAATCTCGGTGGCAAGGTTGAAATAATACCCTTTACCGCTGCCGATTTTCTCAATCGCCGCATTGGAAAGACCCATAATCGCGAGTCCCGGAGGGAGCATCAACGCTTTTTGGCTCCCTGAGATCAAACAGTCGATATCGGTTACGTCGATTTTCTCAACACCCACCGCCGTGATACCGTCCGCAATGACCATAATAGCCGGATTATGTGCTTTGACAGCACGCGCAATCGCTTCGACATTGTGACGCAAACCGCCTGCACTTTCGCAGATTTGGATCGCGATCGCATCGATATCTGGGTTAGCGTTCAATGCCGCTTGAACTTCCTCGACACTCGCAGGAGTGTCCCATTCGTGTTTGATCTCGACGTTTGCAATTCCGTGAGCAACGGCGATCTTGCCGAAACGCTCGCCGAATTTTCCCGAATTGATCGAGAGGAGTTTGGAATGGGCGAGATTGATAACCGCCCCCTCCATCGCTCCGGTTCCTGAAGATGCCAACATCAACACTTCATCCATCCCTAAAAGTTCAAACAGCAAAGTACGAGTGCGCTCAAAAATCGCTTCGAACTCAGGAGTTCGGTGATGAAGCGTCTCGCCGGCCATGGCGATACGTACAGATTCCGGTACCGGGGTAGGTCCTGGGGTAAAGAGGAGCATAATTTTCCTTATTGAGGATTACGAAATTCATTACAAATGTGCAGATTATAGCCAATAGGAGGTTAGGACTCCTTTAAGGTTGCTATTAATGTGTTAGAATTGCACCAAAAAAAGAGCCTGCCGTGACCTTATTCGACTCCTTGTTATTAGGTGCCCTTGAAGGGGTGACCGAGTTTTTACCCGTCTCTTCGACGGGCCACCTCATCCTCGCTTCCAAGCTCCTCGGACTTGAGCAAACCGATGCGCATAAAGCGTTTGAAGTCTCCATCCAGCTGGGAAGCATTCTGGCCGTTTTGTTTTTATACTTTCAAAGACTTCTGCAAGACAAAATGCTGTGGTTTAAAATAGGGGTTGCTTTTCTCCCGACAGGGATACTGGGCTTTTTATTTTACAAACATATCAAAGCCCTCTTCGGTGTAGAAACCGTCAGTATTATGTTGATCGCCGGGGGGATCGTCTTTCTGATAGTGGAGTATTGGCGTCGGAATACAGGGGTCGAAGAGGGTGAAGATCTTAGCGAGCTTACCGTAAAACAAGCATTTATTATCGGACTGTTTCAAAGTTTGTCCATGGTTCCGGGAACCAGCAGATCGGGTGCGACGATCATCGGAGGATTGTTTCTGGGACTTAACCGCAAAAGTGCGGCAGAATTCTCTTTTCTCCTGGCGATTCCGACCATGATCATCGCTACCGCTTACGATCTCATCAAACACCGCGACGTCATGGTGGTGGATGACTGGTCGATGCTCATCGTCGCTTTTATCACCGCATTTGTCTTTGCGTTTGCTACCGTCAAACTGTTTGTCGGCTTCGTCAGCCGCCATACCTTCGTCTCGTTCGCAATCTATCGAATCATAATCGGATTGATCTTCTTTTATTTGATTTCAGCACCGATGGAATAAAAATCCCGTCTGATTTTATTCTTTTAATGTATGTAAACGTAAAAATTTAATCTGATCGATCAGTATTTTTGCCAGGTGCAATCCCTTTGATCGGTGAGAAAGTCCTACCTTCACCGCACTCTCTAACTCACCAAGCGTTTTATCGTATCCGTCAGGGATAAAGATCGGATCATACCCGAAACCGTTTTCCCCTCGCATATCGGTAATGACATCTCCGTGCATCCATCCGTGCACACAGTTCTCCCCTTCCCGTGTCACGATTGCAATCGCAGCCGTATAGTGGGCAGGGGAGGATTGTATCCCCAATCCTTTAAGCGCATCGACAAGCTTAATGAGATTATCTTTATCACCGGCCCCTTCTCCCGCATATCGGGCACTGTATATCCCCGGTGCCCCATTCAATGCATCGACGCTGATACCGCTGTCATCGGCTATCACGATCGCATCTTGGTCTCCCAGCGCTTGATAAACGGCTCTCGCCTTTATGAGGGCATTTTCTTTAAACGTCTCACCGTCTTCAATAATTTCGAATCCTTCGATCAAATCCGTATAGGGGAATACTTCTCTATCGTGCAACAGCTCGATAATCTCCCGCACTTTTCCTTTATTGGATGTTGCTAAAACTACTCTCATCTGTTTACTTCCTTAGGCTAGACTTAGCAATATTTTTTCAGACATCCGCCTCATAAGCAGATGTACTATAATATTGAAAATTTTAACGTATCTAAGGTTGCACGGTGTTTAAAACGGTTCTCCCCCTCTCCGCGATTTTGTCGCTCCGATTTTTCGGTCTATTTTTAGTTCTTCCGGTTCTCTCTGCCTATGCACTCAACCTTCCGGGTGCTACGCCGCTTCTCATCGGTGTCATCGTCGGAGGGTACGCTCTGACACAGGCTATTTTCCAAGTCCCGTTTGGGATCATGAGCGATAAAATCGGTCGCAAGCCGACACTCTTGCTCGGACTCGTTATATTCCTCATCGGCTCGATCATCTGTGCCGTGAGCACCGATATATACACGCTAATGGTGGGACGCTTCTTACAGGGTGCAGGTGCTATCGGTGCGGTGATCCCCGCGATGATCAGCGATTTGGTTACCGAAGAAAAGCGGGGTCATGCAATGGCGCTTATGGGTGGAACCATTGCTATAAGTTTCGCCGCCGCAATGGCACTCGGACCCGTACTTGCCGCAGGGTTCGGATTTTCATCACTGTTTTGGATCGCGGCTGTTTTGTCGATCCTCTCTATGATCGTCCTCTTTACCAATGTACCGACTCCACCGCGTATCCGTCATATCTACCATTCGACCACCACGACCAAAGACATTCTCAAAGATCCGAATCTCCTCAGTATGATTATCACCAACGGGATGCAAAAAGGGCTTATGACCGTTTCGTTTGTCCTTATCCCTATCTTTTTGACCAGACCCGAATACGGCTTTTTGTGGGATAAAAAAGATCTCTGGCAGGCGTTTATCCCCGCCATGGTGATGGGACTTTTGGCGATGGGACCTGCCGCTGTTTTCGGAGAAAAGTACAATAAACCGCGCGAGATCTTTTTGATCTCGATTGTCTTGTTTATCGTCTCATTTGCCCTCATGGGGTTTGCGACTAAAGGGTGGGAATTTATCATTGGAGTTGTAAGCTTTTTTATGGCGTTTAATATGATGGAGCCGCTGGTGCAGTCGATGATCTCTAAATACGCCAAAGTACACCAAAAAGGGGCAGCGCTGGGTATTGCCAACGGTTTTGCCTATTTCATGACCTTTATCGGGGGGGCTGCGGCAGGGATCGCGCTTCAATACTCAAGTCGCGAAGTATTTATCATCACGTTGATTATTATTACGACATTATGGCTATTATGGACCCTTAAAATGCAAAATCCGCACCGCTATTCCCATCTGTACATTTCGATGGATCATGTCGATATGGAGAAATTAAACAGCTTGGAACATGAGCATATCGCGGAGTGGTATATCAATGAGACCGAAAATATCGTCGCGGTCAAATACCGCAAATCGCTGATTGAAGAAGAGGCTATCAAAGCCAAAATAGTTAAATAAGCATTCGTTAGAGTTTAATTACTCTAACGAGTGTCCCCGCTTCCAAATCTCCGTCTTCTTCACCGCAGATCATCAGTCCCGCATCTCCGAGAAGGTTTGTCAATATGGCTGAGCTTCCCGTCTTTTTCCCCTCAAAATCGACCCAATAGCGGCCGTCTTCAAAGCTCAGATTGCATGCGGTAAACTCACTCTTATTCGAGCGTTTGGCAAAAGGGACTTTGAGCGTCGCCTCAATCGGTTCATACGGATTAGCACTTCCAAGCATACGTGCCATCAAAGGGGCGACGTAGAGCATGAACGTAACGGTCGATGAGTAAGCGAATCCCGGCAGGGAGACAATGAATTTATCCCCCCGCTGTGCCAGCATCACATGCTGACCCGGTTTGATATTGACCCCTTTGAAGATCACTTCGGCACCCAAACGCGGAACGATGTGTTTGACGAAATCATAATCTCCTACGCTCACGCCGCCGGTACTGACGACGATATCACTCGACGCCAGCGCCTCTTCGAACCGCTCCATAATAGCAGCCTTGTCATCTCCGACAATCCCCATCTGGACACACTCTCCGCCCAGTGAATTGACCAATGCTTCGAGCGTGTAGCTGTTGGAACTGCGGATCTGCCCGGCATGACGGGCCGTTTCTCCGATATCGAGGATTTCACTTCCCGTAGCGATAACACTGACGCGGGGATGCTGCGCTACACGTACCATGACACGGTTGATCCCCGCCAATACGCCGATCTGGGCAAAGCCGATCTGCGTTCCGCGCGGAATCAATGTCTCGTTTTCCCGGTAACTCTCTCCGATCGGACGGACGGCGAACCCGTGTGCTACCGGCTTTTCGATCACGATGCGGCCGTCCTCTACCCGGATATTTTCGATCGGAATCAGGGTATCTGAACCCTCCGGCATCAATGAGCCGGTAAATGTTTTGATGCATACTCCGCTCTCAACGTGCCCGATCTCGTCCGCGCCGGCAGGATTGTCCCCAACTATTTTCAAAGAATCGAATTCGTCCAAATCGCTATGGAGAAGCGCATAACCGTCCATCGCCGAGGTGGGACGGATCGGATAGTCTTCGTCTGCGACAATATCTTCGGCCAAAATGCGTCCCAATGCGGCACTCAAAAATACCCTCTCGGTTTTTTGCATACCGATGGGGAGCAAACTCACCATATTCTGCGACGTCTCATACGATATCATCCTCACACATCCGCTCCCAAAAGCCCCGCACCCTGGATCGGGGTTGAACGTTCCCGCGCATAGATACGCGCGCCGTTTTTCAAATCGTATTTCCAGATGGGAGCCGATGCTTTGAAATCTTCGACAAACGCTTCGATCATCTCCAGTGCCACGCGCCGTTTCGGGGAGAATACCGCCGCAATATACGATGATTCGTGCACCAGCACATCGCCCCGGCTGTGTGCCATTTTGAGTTTCGCCCCCAAAGGTGCGGCTTTAGCGACCCACGTCTCGAACCACGAGGTCAAGATCGGCTCGTACACATCGAAGCTCAGCCCTTCGATCCCGTCTTCATCGCGTACCGTCCCGATAAACGGGATATAGGCTCCGTAGTTGTAGTCGGCTTCCTGGGCATACCACCGTGTGATGATTTCGGGGACATTCAATGCGCCGTTATAAAGTTCCAACACGTCAGCCTCCGCATACCGGAGGGAGCAGTGACACTTTATCTCCCGTTTTTAACGGCGTGTCCAGAGATGCGACAAGGGTGTCATTCACCGCTACGGCACAATTTTCGATCCACTCCGCCATCTCGGAATCTTGCTTCAGCATATCGGCTACATCGCGCAACGATGCCGCTTCCAGGGTAAGAGGAGCCTTTTGAATCGGCCCTAGAAATTCAACAGTTACCATTATGATTGTCTCTTTTAGGGTGTAAAAATATAGAGGGGATTATATCGAAAGAGAGCTAACACCGTCTTTTTAGCCTTTGATTAAGTATAATACCACCCTTATACTCTAAGAGGGATCACTTTGATTTTCGGAAAAATTGATTTTATCAATCTCCTGCCGTTTCACGTATTTATGAAACGGTATGCACGGACACTTCGTACCCATCAAACTCTCCGTTATCATAAAGGGGTCCCCTCCGCGCTCAACCGCTCTTTCGCCGCAAGACGGATCGATGCCGCATTTATCTCCAGCATCACCGCCAAAAATTGTCGCCATTTTAATGTCGGGATCGTAGCAAAACGCGAAGTGCTCAGTGTTTTGTCTCTGCCGTGCGACAAAAATAAAAAAGATACCGATTCGGCAACCTCGAACCTCCTCGCACAGATTTTGGGAATACCCGGGGAGGTGCTGATCGGGGACAAAGCGCTGCGTTATTACTACGCAAGGGGAGACCATACCGATCTGGGCAGAGTGTGGCACGAGAGGACGGGATTGCCATTTGTCTTTGCCCTGCTGTGCACGCACAACCATGCGGATGAACTGCGTCGGCTTAGTCATGCTTTCGTAAGCAAAAAAGTGAAAATCCCTTACTACATTCTGATGGAAAATTCACGCAGCAGTGCACTGACACCGCAGCAAATCATAGATTATCTCCGCTATATCAGCTATCGTGTCGATGAAAAAGAGAAAAGGGGATATAAAAGGTTTTTAAAAGAGGCGAAAGCGAAAGGGCTCTCCCCCTCGCTCAAAGAGATCCGTTATCGCTGAATAAGTGCTTCGATCCGTTTTAGGGTCTCTTCGACGCCGATGATCGCCATGACGCTGTCGAGTCCCGGGCCGGAAAGTTTTCCCATCAACGCGATGCGAAGCGGCTGACCGATTTTTCCGAAGCCGATTTCAAGCTTTGCGACCACTTCCTCCATCACATGATGATAATCGCTCGGAAGATGAAGATTTTTTGCCTCTTTCAGCGCTGCGGCAAACGCTTCTAAAATCGCTCTGCTCTCCTCTTTATACCCTTTTTTCAGAGCCCCTTCATCATATTCCGCCGGGACAACCAATATCTCGCTCACAAGAGCCGCCATCTCCGCCAATGTCTTTGACCGTTCTTTAACCGCGTCAAGGAGGATTTCACGCTTATCGTGACTGATGAGCATTACACCGTGAAATTCAAGCAATTCGCAGAGTTTGTCATTCGGCGTGTTTTTAATATAATGGCTGTTTAACCAATCGAGTTTATCGACATTGTAGACCGATGCGGAACGGTTAATATCACTCGGATCAAACAGTTCAAGCATCTCTGCCATCGAAAATATCTCTTGATCCCCATGGCTCCATCCCAAACGGACTAAAAAATTCAGTAGCGCTTCAGGCGTGTACCCAAGGGTTTTGTATGCCATAACATCGGTAGCACCGTCACGTTTAGAGAGTTTTTTCCCTTCGCTGTTGTGGATCATAGGGACATGAAAAAATTTGGGGACGGCAAATCCGAGCGCTTCGTATACAACGATCTGTTTAGGTGTATTGGAGAGATGGTCATCCCCGCGGATAACATCGGTCACCCCCATCAGTGCATCATCGACCGCAACGACAAAATTATAGGTCGGTGTACCGTCAGCACGGGCGATGATAAAATCATCAAGAATATCCTCAACGTTGAAAACGACATCCCCTTTGACACCGTCATGTACTGTAATGGAACCTTTTAGCGGGGCTTTGATACGGATGACCGCTTCACGTCCCTCAGGTATTTCTCCGGTAAAATTCCGATATCGGTTATCGTATTTTGCTCTCTCTTTGCGGGCCATTTGCTCTTCACGCAGAGCTTCAAGCTCCTCTTTGGACATATAGCATTTGTATGCTTTCCCCTCGTCGAGCAGTTTTTGGGCATACTCCTGATAGATTTTCAAACGGCTGGATTGATATTCGATCACACCGTCATGCTCCAGGCCTACCCATTTAAACGCCTCGACGATTGCGCGTGCCGCCGCTTCGTCATTCCGGCTAAAATCGGTATCCTCGATGCGGAGCAAAAATTTTCCGTTGTTGCGTCTGGCCCAAAGATAACTAAGCAGCGCCGTGCGCAATCCGCCGATATGCAAATATCCTGTAGGACTCGGGGCAAATCGTGTTACTACCATACTAAAATTCCTTTTGGGCACGGTATGCCCATTTAACAATTATGCAATTTTAGTTAAGGCTATGTTAAAAGCGGGTAAAATAGGAGACTTTTACAAGGAGCTTCGATGCGATCGTTAACCCTTTCAACACTATTGGCCTCATTTTTATGGAGCGCACCTATCGGCGGCGTAGCCGTTTTAGTCAAAAACACTCCGATTACCCTTTATGAGGTACAGCAGGAGATGAAACAAAGCGGTGCCGATGCGACCCACAGTGCCGACACACTCATCCGCAAAAAGCTTGAGCAGCTTGAAGCTTCTGAGAAAAAAATCACCGTTACCTCTGCCGAAGTGCAAGAGGAACTTGAGCGTATGGCTGCCCAAAACAATCTCTCAATGGAACAGTTTTTAGATGCGATGCAAACCGTACGCGGACTAAACCAAAAAGATCTCAAAGCAAAAATCGAAGAGAACATTCGAGGCCAAAAACTTTATAATTCCATTGCGTTTTCAAAAATAGCGCAACCGACTGCCGAAGAAGAAGCCGAGTATTATCATCTTCATATTGATGATTTTTCCAAACCTGAAAGCTTTGATGTCACTGCCTATACTGCTGCGACTCAAGAAGCGCTTCAAGCTAAAATCACCGATCCGATGCATAACATCGAAGGTATTTCCACCAAAGAAGAGACGATCTCCTACGGTTCCATCAATCCTCAGTTCGCCCAACTGCTCAACAAAACGCCGCAGGGGAGTTTCAGCCCCATTCTTCCGAACGGACAAAACGGTTTTATGTGCTTCTATATCCGAAGCAAAAACAACATTGTCACAGAAGAGCTCGACTCCATCCGTCCGCAAGTGTCCAATGCCATTATGAATGAAAAACGGAACCAAGTCCTTAATGACTATTTCACCCGTCTCCGCCTAAGCGCAGATATTAAAGTAGTACGCCTCCCCCAATAAAGGGGAAAGCGCTTTTTCATTCAACGCTCTGCCGGCTTATCTCATCATCTCGTTTAATACGGTAAACAGCACTTTGCTTGCTTCTTCTGCCGCACTGAAACACTCAATAATCTGTTTATCATTAGCAATCGGATCCTTTTTAAGCAATTCCATCGCTTTTCGTATCTCTTCATGCACTTTTTTATGCGGTTCAAGCAGCTGAGAATAAGCCGGGATTTGGGAAAATACAGCTTTTCCTTCCCCTTGTTCATACCAATGTCCGAGCGCACACGAATGGTGGTCGCTAAAATCTTTGTCTACTTTTCCTTCAAATCCGGCTTCATACGCATTTGCTTTAAAAATCATGTGATCGATTTTTGCCATATTGGTAAAAATCTCATAGCTAATCGCCTGATTGTCCTCTTTGATTTTTTCGACATTGGCGATGAGATGGGACATAATCTGTTTGAATTCATCAAGCCTTTTGGTCGAATCTACCGCATACTCTTCTACCCGCTCGCTGTTCTCGAGCATACCGACCGAATTTTGTTTTAACACACTGATATTGGCTTCGACTTCGCTTGTCGCTTTTTGAGTCCTCTCCGCCAGTTTGCGCACTTCGTCGGCGACAACGGCAAAACCTCGTCCATGTTCGCCTGCACGAGCCGCTTCTATCGCCGCGTTCAATGCAAGCAGATTGGTCTGGTCGGAGATATCTTTAATCAAAGTAATGACATTGGAAATTTCGCTCACATTGTGATTTAGCTGTTCTGAATTCGAACGCGAATCGTTAATCATTTCGGTAATATTGGCCATGCTCGTCATAATTTCATCGGTCTGAGTATTCACCTTATCAACTACTTCCCCCGTTTCCTCATTGAGTTTATTAACATCATTGAGATCTTGAATGCTGCTTTCCAAGCTGCTGCGAAGACTCGTAGAATTATTGATCGTACCTCCGATCATGCCGTGTGCCAATGCCAGAGATATTTCGCTTTTTCGGACTTGTTCTTCTATTTTTGCTTTTGCAACAGAAGCTTCATTTGCTTTTTCTTGCGCTTCCAAAGCGATCTTTTCAACTTTTTCAATAAAGATATTAAAACTCTTGGCCGCTTTACCGGTTTCATCATTGGAGGAGATATGAATCCGTTTGCTCAAATCGGCATCACCGCTGGCCATCTCTTGTGCAACAGCATCAAGATGTTCTATCGGACCGGTCACGGCACGGCGCACGATTAAGATCAGTAAAAATAAAATCACGACATCAAAAAACGACATTATGACAACCTGGCGCAATAATGAATTTTCGGACTGATTGATCAGTGCTTCGACGGTTTCGAGTTTCTTTCCGGAAAACGCGTAGCCGATCTGTTCGCCCGAATAATCTTTGATGACGAGAGGAGTAACGTAATAATCATCCGTTGTAAAAGATCCCCCCTTTGGGTCAAATTGAGCCGAATTGAGTTCACTTAAAAACTTTTTATCAATCACATCCTCTTTAACCGCCAAAGTGTAATTTGCCCCTATTTTCGGAGCCCCTTGAAGCTCCTTAGCCGTGCCGAGATAACGGTTGTCGACCGCAACAATCAGCTCGGTGCCAAAATTTTTGCGCAGATCTTTCACAATGGAATTAAGTTCTTGCATAAACTCAACCGATCCGAGGTATTCGCCTCCCGAGATGACCGGGGCAATTCCCCGCAGTTCCAATCCGGCAACCCCTACCTCTATCGCGACAAGAGGTTTACGGTTCCCCTTTACCGCAACAATTGTTTTGCGAAATCCCGATAGATCGTCACCGTATTTTTCAGGCTTCCAGACACGGATAAAACTGTGCACATTGCGATCGTGTACGTGAATTTTAATATTTCCGAATTTGGTATTCTCTTTATAATCGTTCGAAAGTGATTTTAAACTGCTTAGCGTATGTTCACGGTCATTATTTGCCAAACCGCTAATGACGGCACTGTTTTTGGAGATGCTGATCGCATTGGTAATACCGACACTTTCTTTTGCACTGATCGCCTCGTCAAAAACGGTCGTCATCTCTTTTTCTTGTGCCGTATATACGTCACCACGTATCTCATCCACCGATATCCAATAATTGATCAAGACGATAACAAAGCCGATCAAAATCGATGCTATCAATGGAATGTGTACTTTTTGTGCGATACTAAGATTACTCATATGTGATTACTCCCTCGTAATTTTCTGACCCAGGGCACTGTTCAAACCCAATATACTAGCATATCAAGCTAATGTAAAATTGACGTAAAAACTGTTCAGGCAATATAAAAGAAAATAATAGTACGTTTTTTTTCGGACTCTCTCAGAGAGTGTAATCTATAATTTCTAAAAGAAGTTTTAAGGAAAGTTAGAAAGAAGTCATTACAGCGGCAATCAGCCGTTGTAATTCTCGAGGTATTTTGTATCGAAATTATTATTGATAAAATCAGGATTTCTCATCATTTTCATATGAAAAGGGATCGTTGTTTTAATCCCGGTGATTGTAAACTCACTTAATGCCCGGTGCATTCGTGCAATCGCATCGTTACGGTCTCTGCCGTACACAATCAATTTTCCGATCATAGAATCATAGGTGGGAGGGACAATATAACCTGCATGCGCATGAGTATCGACACGAACATCACGTCCACCCGGTGAAATCCACTGGGTGATTTTTCCGGGACACGGCAGAAATTTCACCGGATCCTCCGCTGTAATACGGCATTCGATTGAGTGACCTTTAAGGACAACGCTCTCCTGAGGTGGAAGTGCTTCCCCTTCCGCTACACGGATCATCATCTCGATCAAATCCAATCCGCTGACCATCTCAGAGACCGTATGCTCTACCTGCAAACGGGTATTCATTTCCATGAAATAAAAGTTTTTATCGGCATCTAAAAGGTATTCGAATGTTCCCGCCCCTTCGTACTTAATATATTTCGTCGCACGAACGGCCGAAGCATGCAATTCGGCACGAATTTCCGGACTTAATGCGACCGCAGGAGACTCTTCGATCAGTTTTTGGTGGCGGCGCTGCATCGAACAGTCGCGCTCACCGATATGAAGCACGTTGCCGTGGCTGTCTGCGATCACCTGCACTTCGATATGGCGCGGATTTTTGATAAATTTTTCCATATAAATAGTACCGTCGCCAAATGCCGTGACAGCTTCAGCTTCTGCCGCCAAAAACGCATTTTCGAGATAACTCTCGTCTTCGACAACGCGCATACCGCGTCCGCCGCCGCCGGCCGCCGCTTTGAGGATGACCGGATACCCGACTACTTTGGCACGTTCTGCGGCATCGGCAATGTCTTTAATCGCGCCGTCTGATCCGGGAACGACGGGGACCCCTGCCGCAATCATCACATCTTTGGCTTTCGATTTATCGGACATCATCACCATCACTTCCGGTGTAGGTCCTATAAATTTAATCCCGTGATGGGTACAGATCTCGACAAAATGCTGATTTTCGCTCAAAAAGCCATACCCGGGAAATACCGCATCACAGCCGCTGATCTCGGCAGCCGCAATAATGGAAGGGATATTCAAATAACTCTTTGAGCTGGGTGCCGCGCCGATACAAATTGCTGCATCGGCTAATTTAAGATACGATGCATCTTTATCGGCAGTCGAATAGACGGCAACAGCCTCTTTTCCCATCTCTTTGATGGTACGAATGGCACGAAGCGCAATCTCACCGCGATTCGCAACTAAAATACGTTTGATTTCCGCCATGATTAAAGCTTCTTAACCGCAAAAAGTGGCATATCGTATTCAACCGCTTGCGCATCCGAAACCAAAACGCTCAGAATTTCACAATCAAATTCCGCTTCAAGCTCATTCATAATTTTCATCGCTTCAAGTACGGCGATCACCTGACCTTTTTTCACACGATCACCTACTTTTACAAACGGTGCGGAATCGGGTGAAGGAGCCGCATAATAGGTACCTACCATCGGGGAGACAATCATGTCGCCGCTGATTACCGGCGCCGCTGAAGGGGCTTCAGACGCTACTGCCGGAGCAGCTGCCACAGCGACCGGTGCAGCCGCCATTACCGGTGCCGCTATGACACCGATATTTTTTTCAAATTCAATAGAAAAAGCATCTTGTGTAATTTTCAATTTTGAAAGAGTACTGGCGTCAAACTCTTGCAAAAGGGTTTTAATTTGTTTCATATCCATGGAAAAATGCTCCTAAAAGTATGGTAAGAGAATGTGCTATACTACCACAAAATATTTTAACTTTGGATAATGAGATGGGCCTTAAAAGCGATGGATGGATTAGAGAGAAAGCGTTAAATCATGGGATGATCTACCCATTTTGCGAAGATCAGGTCGGTGTGGGAGTCGTCAGTTACGGCCTTAGTTCCTACGGCTACGATATCCGCGTGACGAATGAATTCAAGATTTTTACCAATCTAAATTCTACCGTCGTCGACCCGAAACATTTCGATGATATGAATGTCGTCGATTTCACCGGTGATGTTTGTATCGTCCCCCCCAACTCTTTTGCCCTCGCACGAACGGTAGAGTATTTCAAAATCCCGCGCGATGTCTTGGCAATCTGTCTAGGCAAATCAACCTATGCCCGCTGCGGTATTATCGTCAATGTGACCCCGTTCGAACCCGAATTCGAAGGGCACATCACGATCGAAATTTCCAATACAACCCCTTTACCGGCAAAAATATATGCCAACGAGGGGATCGCTCAGGTGCTGTTTTTGCAAGGGGACGAGATGTGTGAAACAAGCTACAAAGATAAAAGCGGCAAGTATCAAGGACAAGAGGGGATCACCCTTCCGCGGATTTTAAATTAACTAGTGGTACAATTCCGATAAATTTCCACGCAAGGACACCTGAATGTTGCACGAATACCGCGATGTAATCTCCCATATGAAACAAAATGATGCGGCAAACGCCCATTTTTTGAAAATTTTTGATCGTCACAATGATCTTGACAACCAAATCACCAAAGCTGAAAACGGCGAAGTTCCGATGAGCGATCTTGAAATGGAAAAGCTTAAAAAAGAAAAATTGCTCCTTAAAGACGAAGCGTACGCTATGATCGTCGAGTACAAAAAAGAGCATAACCTCTAAAATATTGTTCTGAAAGCCGAAGAAATGAAATTTTTTCGGCTAGCTTGCCGCGATAACACTTAATCTCGCCACTTCGAGGCAAATTTCCCTTTCTCCCTTCTCTCTAATAATTACCCATTGAGTTTCTTTTTAGCTTTAGCCTGATAGCATTAGTCATCCATCTTGTAGAGGAGCATTGATGAATCCTGCACCATCTTATAGCGCGCTTGCCGATTTTGGCCGCGCTTTGCTTAAACGTCCGTCTTTAACTGAGGGGCTTCCTATGATTTCTGCCTATGCAAAAGAGGTCAGCGGTGCAGAACGGTGCTCTATTTTTGTCTATAATCCTAAAATACAAATGCTCTGGACGACATTGGCCGACGGGGCTGAGAAGATCATGGTCCATAAAGATGACGGCATTGTCGGGCATACCGTAAAAGAGGGAAAGCCCATATTAGTCAACAATCCGTATGAAGATGACCGTTTTTTAGCTACTATAGACAATAAAACAGGCTTTGTAACAAAGAATATCGCTTCGATCCCTATTTTCAACTCCGATCGTCAGATTATCGGAGTATTTCAACTCCTTAACAAACCGGGAGGATTTTCAAAAGAAGATGCTAAAGCGATGATCTTTTTTGCCCATTATATCAGCGGTTATTTAGAGCTGGCAATGTTGTTTGATGACGAAGTATCCATTTTAAACAAAGGGGTTGAATGAGTCTGCAGATTTATAAGCGCATTGCCGATTTTGGCAAAAAACTGGCGCAATTAGAGCATCTTGAAACGGCTTTGCCTACCATTTCCGAAGAGGCTAAAGCAATCGTCAATGCGGAGCGGTGTTCCATCTTTATACTTGATCGGTCCAGCAATATGCTTTGGACAAAACTCAGTGACGGGATCGGCAGGATTGCCATAGGATTGGACTCAGGGATAGTCGGCGATACCGTACAGACGAAAAAAGGGCAAATCGTCAATGATCCGTATGAAGACAGCCGTTTTTTAGCCAAAATCGATGAAAAAAGCGGTTTTGTGACCCGCAACATCCTGACAACCCCCATCTTTAATTCTCGTCAGGAGATTATCGGTGTAATTCAGCTACTCAATAAGTACAACGGTGATTTCGATGAGAGCGATGAGGGGATTATGAGTTTTTTTGCCAATTATGTGAGCGGTACGCTGGAGCTGGCATTGTTAATCGAAAACGCAAAATAAAATCCTCTTGCCTCTCTCGAGGCAGATTCATAATAATTCCCGCTTGATCCAATGGCTGAGAACGTATAATCCCCATACATGCTGTTTAAAACGTCCCCTTCGCGCCAGGTCAAGATAATTATCGATCTCTTCGGGATGGAACAACCCTGTTTGGCCGTTCACCTCTTTTATCAAATCGAGCCGCTCCGATGCGATCAACCACTCCATATAAGGATTGGAAAATCCTTTCTTTTTTCGTTGCAGTATCTCATCACTTAAATACCGTTTTGCTACCTGTTTGAGCAGATACTTCGCCCCCCCCTGCCCGATACGCACTTGCGGATCAACCGCCATCACGGCATCGACAAGCGAATGGTCCAAAAACGGCGTACGCGCCTCGATCGTATGAGCCATCGATACCCGATCAAGTTTACTCAGATAATGTTCTCCCACAAAAAGTTTCAGATCAATCATCGTATACCACTGTGCCGGATGGGTATGGGTGCTTTGTTCAAACTGTGTGCGATACGGCTCCAAAAAACGGAGCGACTCATTATCTCGGATATTACGCTTCAAAAGGATATTTTGCTGAAGATCGGTAAATTTTTCTCCGGATGATCGGAACAGCAGTGTCTCATCGAAAATCCGTTTGTACCACTCCCACTCCCTGTTCATCGAAAAATGGGCATGAAAATATTTTTTTAGCCAGTTTTTGTGATGCAACGATGCCGCTTTTTCAATGTCTAGGTACTCGAAATACTGCCGATATCCCAAAAAAAGCTCGTCTGAGCCCTCTCCGCTCAAAACTACCTTATACCCGTGTGACGCTATTTTCTGAAACAGCAGGTAAAGCGGCAATGCGGCGGGATCATTAAGCGGTTCGTCCATATGGGTCAATAGCTCGTCTAAATGCCCGTCAAAATCCGCTCGTGAAATCACAACCTCAGTATTATGCAATCCCAACTCAGCGGCCGTGCGACTGGCATTGGCACGCTCATCGTATCCGCCATATTCATCATACCCCAGTGTAAACGTATGCAATTTTTTCCCTTGAGCAGAAGCAAGCGCACATAAAAGGGCACTATCGATCCCTCCCGATAAAAGTGCCGCGATAGGGGCCGATGTATCCAGTCGCAATACCAAAGAGCGGTTCAGCCGCTCTTCAATGATTTCAAGTGCATCCGCTTCGCTCTCTATCGATGGATACGAGGAGCGGCAAACATCATAATAGCACTGCTTCGTGATCATTCCGCGCTCATATTGCAGCCATTCGCCGCTCTCCAATTTGCATATACCGTCATAAAACGTGTGCGGCGGTGTCGGGGCCAAAAACGAGAGGTAGGAGAGCATCGCATCTGAATTCATCGTTACCGACTTTAAAAACGGTTTGACCGCTTTGATCTCGGAACCAAAAACAAATTGTTTGTCATTATGGTGGTAAAAAAGATTTTTTTTCCCAAAACGATCGCGTACCAGATAGAGTTTCTCTCCGTCAATCAGAGCAAAGGCAAACATCCCTTCGAATCGTTGAACACACTCTATCCCCCACCGTTCATATGCTGCGAGAATGACTTCAGCATCTCCCTGCGTCTCCCAGGAGACTAATGCTAATTCTTCGCGTAATTTTTTATGGTTATAGATTTCACCGTTAAAACTGAGCAACAGTTTGCCGCGACACATCGGCTGATTCGATCTCGGATGCACATCCGTAATGGAGAGACGCTGATGCGCTAAAAATACTCTATCTTGCTCGATAATACCGCAATAATCCTGCCCCCGATGCTGTAATGTCTCCAGCGCAGCACGTGCTTTAGAGGGAGTATACTCGCCGATGATTCCAAATACGCCGCACACACAGACCCTTTTTTTCGAAATTATACGCTATCATAACCCAACCATATTTATGTAAAAGTATTTAAACTGATGATACCCGTATCCGTAACTCAAAAACAAGTCGTCCTAAACTTTTTCGATGATGATATCAAACTGGTCAAAAAATATTTTAATGCCATCGGATTTGATTTTGACGAGGCCTTCCGGTTTGACGTTTTCAAAGAGTTTATCTATGCCGCAGCGGGGATGTTCAAAGATCTTGACAATACGATTTACAATCAGGAGCTTGTCAGCAAGTTCAATACCATCCGCTTTCTAAGTGACCGCTATAATGAGTTCGAACAACGCAGCGCTTATGCCCAGCGCGTCTACGCCAAAGAATTCTTGGGAGCGCAGGAAGCGTATATCGAAGAGCGAAAAACCTTTGAAAATATGAAAGCCGAACTTCAAATGCTCATTGCCAGTGAACAAACGCTGACCGCAAAACGCGAAATTATGGAGACCCAATTCAATACTGTCCCCACCGACAAGCACTCGGACTTTGAACACGAGCTGAAGCGGGTACGTAAAGAACAAGTCGATACCATCCATACGATCGGTACCCATCGCCGTGAACTCGAAGAGCGGATGGCAAGTCTCAAAGCATTTGAAGATCTCCACAAAGAGGAATTTCTCAAATATTTCAACGAGATCAAAGAGAAGCTTGCATACCAGCTCACCGAAGCACTCAATTATTTCGGATATGATTTCAATGAAGCCCTCTTTCGCAACTCCGAACGCTCCGCCCCCATCCAACGTTTTAAGGAGGAGGCCGGAATACGGGGAAGCATTAACCTGTGTAAATATGTCGAGTATTATCTCCGCAATATCGTCCCCGAAGCGCTGGCAGACGCAGAACACAAAGAACGTCTTTTAATTGCCAAAAGGTACTGTGACCAGCACAATCCCCATTAAATTTGCCCGCTATCGCCAAAATACCAATGGTTAAAATCAAATTTTAACCATTTATTTGATAAAATTAACTTCTTTTGTTTTATTTATTGTATGGAGTTGTATGACTAACATTATTCTCTGCGGCGGCAACGGCACACGGTTATGGCCTATCAGCCGCACGCTCATGCCTAAACAGTTTGTAAAGCTGTTTGACGACAAATCTCTCTTTCAGCTGACGGTTGAGAGAAATAATACAGCCTGCAACAGACAAATCATTGTTTCCAATACCGAGCAGTATTTTCTGGCGCTCGATCAGCTTGAAGAACTCCAAAATGAGAATGGCCTCTATATCCTAGAACCTGTCGGACGCAATACCGCTCCTGCGATTGCTCTTGCATGTATGGCGTTGGAACCTGAGGAAATTGTCCTCGTCACCCCCTCAGACCATCTTATCAAAGATCAGCATGGCTATCAAAATGTTCTCTTACGGGCACAGCATCTGGCGCAAGAAAATTTTCTCGTCACGTTTGGAATAACCCCCACTTTCCCAGAAACAGGGTTCGGCTATATCGAAGCAGACAGCAATAACAGTGAAAATGTCAAAGCATTCCATGAAAAGCCGGATCTGCAAACAGCTAAAAGCTATGTAAATGCCGGAAACTACTACTGGAACAGCGGAATGTTTTGCTTTAAAGCAAACATATTTTTAGAAGAACTGCAAAAATACGCTCCCGATATCTATGCCGCATGCAATGTCGCTTACGAAAATGCCGTCAAAGAGGACATCATTCGGATCAAACACGACGATATGGCGGCCATACCGGATGATAGTATCGATTATGCCGTTATGGAAAAAAGCGACCACGTAAAAGTAATCCCCTCCGATATCGGCTGGAGCGACGTCGGCAGCTTCGATGCTTTGGCAGAAGAGCTCCCGAATGATGAGAATAACAATTTTATCATAACCGATAAACCTGTCAGTCTTATCGATATCAAAGACTTGATCATCATTGATACGGATGATGCCCTTTTGATCTCCAAAAAAGGTTCCAGCCAAAAAGTCAAAGAGCTGGTCAATATTCATAAACAAACCAATCCCCAACTGACCCATATTCATCGCACCGCCCATCGTCCTTGGGGGACGTATACGATTCTTGAAGAGAGTGCTGGGTATAAAATCAAGAGAATTATGGTCAAACCGGGCAAACGGCTCAGTCTGCAAAAGCATTTCCACCGAAACGAACACTGGATCGTCTTAAGCGGTACGGCAACAGTTACCGTCGGAGAAAAGACTTTTTCCGTTCATCCCAACGAATCGACTTATATTAAAGCCGGAGAAATTCATCGCCTTGCAAATTTGGGTAAAATTCCGCTGACTATTATTGAAGCTCAAGTCGGAGAATACACCGGTGAAGATGATATCGTAAGAATTGATGATGATTTCCATCGATAAATTTGCGATGGTGGTGGAAAATGCTCCGCTGATTTCGATCGATCTGATTGTCGAAAAAAACGGAAAATTTTTACTCGGAAAAAGGGTAAACAAACCGGCACTTGGGTACTATTTTACATTAGGTGGCCGGATATTTAAAAATGAGTCTATTGCCGAAGCGATTCGGCGGATTACTAAAAAAGAGCTTGGTCGAGAATTCAGCTCCGAACATACCCGTTTTTTCGGAGTATTTGAACATTTTTATGATGATAGTTTTGTAGCAGATGACATCAGCACTCACTATGTTGTACTTGCGTATAAACTTTACATCGATGAAGAGCTTGATCTACCAAAAGATGAACATAATGAATATCACTATTTCACGAGAGACGAGCTATTAAAAGAGAAAAATGTTCATAAGTATGTTAAAGATTATTTCAAGGAGAGCTGATGAACGATAAAAAAGTTGCGTTGATTACCGGCATTACAGGCCAAGATGGGAGCTATCTTGCCGAATTTTTGCTCAAAAAAGGGTACATTGTCCATGGCATAAAACGTCGGGCTTCTCTTTTTAATACCGATCGGATAGACCACCTTTATCAAGATCCCCATGTTGATAATCGCAATCTGTTTTTGCACTATGGGGATATGACCGACAGTATGAATCTCACCCGTATTATCCAGGAAGTTCAGCCCGATGAGATCTATAACCTCGCGGCAATGAGCCACGTACACGTGAGCTTCGAAACCCCCGAATACGTGGCAAATGCAGACGGTACCGGAACACTCCGAATCCTTGAAGCGGTCAAACTTCTAGGACTTACTAAAAAAACGAAAATCTATCAGGCTTCCACCTCAGAGCTTTACGGCAAAGTCCAAGAGACCCCACAGAGTGAAACAACCCCTTTTTACCCCCGTTCTCCCTATGCGGTTGCGAAAATGTATGCTTATTGGATCACCGTCAATTACCGTGAAGCCTACGGAATGTTTGCCTGTAACGGAATCCTCTTTAATCACGAAAGTCCGGTACGCGGAGAGACGTTTGTCACCCGCAAAATAACCCGTGCCGCTTCTAAAATCGCACTGGGGTTACAAGACAAACTCTATCTTGGAAACCTCGATGCCAAACGGGACTGGGGGCATGCCAAAGACTATGTACGAATGATGTGGATGATCCTCCAAGCTGATGAGCCTGAAGATTGGGTCATTGCTACCGGAACGACGACAACCGTTCGTGATTTTGTCCGTATGGCCTTTGCTTATGCCGGTATTGAACTTACATTTAAAGGTGAAGGGATTGAGGAAAAAGGAGTTGTTGTCTCCTGCTCAAATCCGCACTATCAAGTAGCCATCGGCAGCGAAGTGGTCGCTGTCGATCCGCGCTACTTCCGCCCGACCGAAGTCGATTTACTCCTCGGCAACCCGACCAAAGCTAATAACAAGCTCGGATGGATCCCGGAATATGATTTGCAGATGCTAGTGGATGACATGATGAAATCCGATCTCAAACTGATGACCAAAGATCTCTACCTTCAAGAAGGCGGTTATAAAGTCATGAGTTACTTTGAGTAAATGATGGATAAAAAAAGCAAGATTTATGTGGCAGGTCATCGTGGACTCGTCGGCAGTGCCATTGTCAAAAATCTATCGGGAAAAGGGTATTCCAATATCATTACCCGCACCCATACCGAGCTTGATTTGACAAAGCAGCAGGCCGTTACCGATTTTTTTGCTACCGAAAAACCGGAGTATGTCTTTTTGGCTGCGGCAAAAGTAGGCGGTATCGTTGCAAACAATACCTATCGCGGTGAATTCATCTATGATAACCTCATGATCCAGAACAATATCATCCACCAAAGTTACCTGCACGGTGTAACCAAACTGATGTTTTTAGGAAGCACCTGTATCTATCCTAAAAATGCGCCTCAACCGATGAAGGAAGAGTATCTTTTGACTGATACCCTCGAATATACCAATGAACCCTATGCCATTGCAAAAATAGCCGGCATCAAAATGTGTGAAAGCTACAATCTTCAATACGGCACTAATTTTATCAGTGTCATGCCGACCAACCTTTACGGTCCTAACGATAATTTCGATCTGGAAACATCCCATGTCCTCCCTGCTTTATTACGTAAAATACATGAGGCTAAAACGAATGGCTTAAATCAGGTTGAAATCTGGGGAACCGGCAAACCGATGCGGGAATTCCTTTGGTCTGAAGATATGGCTGATGCATGTGTATTCCTGATGGAAAAACGTGATTTCAAGGACACTTTCAGTACGACGAAAGAGATTCGGAACACCCACATCAATATCGGCACGGGTATTGAGATCAGTATATATGATTTAGCGTATCTGATCCGCGACATTGTCGGATATACCGGTGAACTCATGTTCAATACCGAGAAACCGGATGGGACAATGCGCAAGCTTACCGATGTGGGCAAACTTCATGCATTGGGCTGGAAACACTCAACAGAACTTAAAGAAGGAATCGAAAAAATGTACAATTGGTATCTAACTAAAGGAGAATTAAAATAATGTATCTATTCACAAGTGAAGTCGTCAGTCCTGGACATCCGGATAAATGCGCTGATATCATCGCCGACAGTATCGTCGATACTCTTATCATCGGTGACCCGAAAAGCCGTGTTGCCAGTGAAGTTTTTGTCGCCGGAAAACATGTTATTATTGGTGGTGAAGTAACCTCAGCCACTGATTTGAGTATCAAAGGTTATAAAAAAATCGTTATTGACGCTCTTAAAAAAATCGGTTATAACGGCAATCCTAATTTTACACGTGAAGAGTGTCTCCATCCGGACGATGTAGAGGTTCAAGTACTACTAAATCGCCAAAGCCCCGATATCAATCAGGGAGTTGATCAACAAGACGGTGAGACCGGGGCAGGAGATCAGGGAATCATGTTCGGCTACGCCGATAGTGAAACGGCCAATTACATGCCAAGCGCAATTACCTATGCACGGATGCTGATGGAGCGAGTATATCATTACGCCCTCGCCCACCCTCATAAGCTCGGTGTCGATATCAAGACGCAAGTCACCATGGATTACGGGGTAAAAGACAATTTTGAAAACTGCAATCCTCAGAAAATTCATACGATTGTCATCTCTGCTCCTTGCGTGAGCAGCATGAACATCGAACAGGTACGTGAACTCATCATGGAACTTATCCTAGACACAGGTCTTCCGACACAGTTGTTTGATCCAAAAGAGTGTATTATCCACATCAATCCGACCGGTAAATACGTTTCCCACTCAAGCCTGCACGACAGTGGCCTGACGGGCCGTAAACTCATCGTCGACAGCTTCGGCGGTTATGCTCCTATCGGAGGAGGCGCTCAAAGTTCTAAAGACTATACCAAAGTTGACCGGTCCGGTCTTTATGCCGGACGCTGGTTAGCAAAACATATCGTCGCGGCCGGTCTGGCAAAAAAAGCGATTGTTCAAATCTCTTATGCGATCGGTGTTGCAAAACCGACTTCCGTCGCCGTTGACACATGCGGTACCTGCATCGAAGGGTTAAATGACGATATTCTCTCGACTTTTGTTCATGATAACTTTTCCCTTACACCTAACTGGATTACCCGTAAGTTTGATCTCGATCACCCGAGCGAAGAGACATTTCTATACGCCGATGTTGCCAGTCGTGGGCAAGTAGGTCAAAGTGACTACCCATGGGAAAAACTAGATGAACTTGAAAAATTTGAGGCTCTTCGATAAATGAAAATCGCCATCGCCGGAACCGGGTATGTCGGGCTCTCGAACGGTATACTGTTAGCTCAGCACAACGAAGTAGTAGCGCTCGACATCATCCCTGAAAAAGTGGCGATGATCAACCGTAAACAATCTCCTATCGAAGATAAAGAGATCGAAGAGTTCCTTCGCAGTAAGAACCTTAACTTCAAAGCGACACTGAACAAACACGAAGCATATCGCGATGCTGATTTTGTCATCATCGCCACTCCTACCGATTACGATCCAGAGACTAACTATTTTAACACCCGATCCATCGAAGCAGTCGTCGCTGATGTCCTTAGCATCAACCCCTCGACCGTTATGGTGATTAAATCAACCGTTCCTGTCGGTTATGTGAAAAAGATCAAAGAGCAGTTTAATACCGATAATATCCTCTTCTCTCCCGAATTCCTTCGGGAAGGAAAAGCACTCTATGATAACCTCTACCCTTCCCGTATCATTGTGGGAGAACAGAGCGAACGGGCACATACTTTTGCCGCTTTATTAGCTCAGGGGGCTATCAAAACTAATGTCCCAACACTCTTTACCGACAGTACTGAAGCAGAAGCGATTAAACTTTTCGCCAATACATATTTGGCAATGCGCGTCGCCTTTTTCAACGAGCTGGACAGTTATGCCGAGAGCCATAATCTAAACAGCCGCCAGATTATCGAGGGAATCGGACTGGATCCACGTATCGGGACCCATTACAATAACCCCTCTTTCGGCTATGGCGGGTACTGTCTGCCAAAAGACACTAAACAGCTCCTTGCAAACTATTCTGATGTCCCCAACAATCTCATTCGGGCTATCGTTGATGCCAATACAACACGCAAAGATTTTATTGCCGATGCAATCATAAATAAAAATCCTAGAACAGTCGGTATATATCGCCTCGTGATGAAAACCGGATCCGATAATTTCCGCTCTTCAGCGATACAGGGGATCATGAAACGGATCAAAGCCAAAGGTATTCAAGTGGTAATTTACGAACCGGCTATGCACGAAAAAGAGTTTTTTCATTCCCGCGTTATTAGTGATCTCGACGAGTTTAAAAAACTCTCCGATGTTATTATCGCCAACCGCCACGCCGATGTACTTGATGATGTAGCAAGCAAAGTCTATACGAGAGATCTCTTTGGAAATGATTGAGAAAAACATATGAATACTATTTTAAACCTTATCGGTCGCAACAAAGCACTTTTTTTTCAAGATATTAGATCACACGAAACGGAACTTTCAGAGATTGTCTCTGCTTCGACTTTTCTTGTTATCGGCGGAGCCGGCTCGATCGGTCAGGCCGTTACCAAAGAGATCTTCAAGCGCAACCCGAAAAAACTGCACGTAGTTGATATCAGTGAAAACAATATGGTCGAATTGGTACGGGACATCCGAAGCTCATTCGGCTACATCGACGGTGATTTCCAGACGTTTGCCCTCGACATCGGATCGATCGAATACGATGCGTTTATCGAAGCAGACGGACAATACGATTATCTCTTGAACCTTTCGGCACTCAAGCACGTCCGCAGTGAAAAAGACCCGTTCACTCTCATGCGGATGTGTGATGTCAATATTTTCAATACCGATAAAACACTGCAGCAGGCGATCCGGAAAGGGAGCAAAAAATATTTTTGCGTCTCCACCGACAAAGCGGCCAATCCGGTCAATATGATGGGGGCCAGTAAACGGATCATGGAGATGTTTTTAATGCGCCGCAGTCAAGAGATATCCATCTCAACGGCACGTTTTGCCAACGTCGCGTTCAGCGACGGTTCGCTGCTGCACGGGTTCAATCAGCGTATTCAAAAACGCCAGCCTATCGTTGCCCCCAATGATATCAAACGCTATTTCGTTACGCCGCAGGAGTCCGGAGAGTTATGCCTCATGTCGTGCATTTTCGGCGAAAACCGAGATATCTTTTTTCCGAAACTCAGCGAAGCGCTCCATTTGATCACCTTTGCCGATATTGCCGTGAAGTATCTGGAAAACCTGGGCTTCAAACCCTATCTGTGCGAAAGCGAAGACGAAGCGAGAGCCCTAGCCGCGACCTTGCCCGATCAGGGGCAATGGCCGTGTCTTTTTACCGCCAGCGATACGACAGGTGAAAAAGATTTTGAGGAATTTTTCACGGATAATGAAACACTTGATATGGAGCGGTTCCATAATCTCGGGGTGATCAAAAATGATCCCGTCTATGACGAATCGAAACTCAATCACTTTACGAAAACGATTGATCGGATGAAATCCGATAAAAGATGGACAAAAGATCAGATCGTCGAGCTGTTTTTTGAGATGATCCCCGATTTCGGTCATAAAGAGACCGGGAAATATCTTGACGGGAAGATGTAAATGGTCGCCAAAACTGTAAAGTTTATCCAGGGCCTCTACCGGACCGAAGAATTTATCCCCTTGCATGAACCCCGTTTTGAGGGCAATGAAAAAGCGTATCTGAATGAATGCATCGATAGTACTTTTGTTTCCAGTGTGGGCAAATTTGTCGACCGGTTTGAAACGGAATTCGCACGCAGCGTCGGAGCCAAATATGCTGTCGCTACCGTCAACGGCACCGCAGCATTGCATATATCACTCATTTTGGCAGGGGTGGAGCGCGACGATGAAGTGATCACCCAGCCGCTCACTTTTATCGCGACAGCAAATGCGATTAGCTATATTGGAGCCAAACCGATATTTTTGGATGTCGACGTAGATACGATGGGACTAAGCCCAAATGCCCTTAAACGCTTTTTGGAAAGTGAGTGTGTTGTGTCGAATGGACGATGTATTAATCGGACTACGGGAAAAACGATCAGAGCCTGCGTACCGATGCATACTTTTGGCCATCCGTGCCGGATCGATGAGATCAAAGTCCTTTGTGACGAATGGTATATCGTTTTGGTCGAAGATGCAGCGGAGTCTCTCGGAAGCTATTACAAAAATAAACATACCGGGATGTTTGGAACCCTTGCCGCATTTAGTTTTAACGGAAATAAAATCATTACAAGCGGGGGCGGCGGTGCTATTGTAACCGACAATGAGATACTGGCAAAACGTGCCAAGCACATTACAACGACTGCCAAAGTACCACACAAATGGGAATATGTCCATGACGAGATCGGTTATAATTATCGCCTCCCTAATCTCAATGCAGCTCTTCTTTGTGCTCAGCTTGAGCAACTAGAAAGTTTTTTGAAGAACAAACGGATATTGGCTACTGAATATCAAGAATTTTTTGAAGCCAATAATATACGATTTATTAAAGAGCCAGCAGAAAGCCGATCCAATTATTGGCTTAACGCCGTACTTATGGGTGATTTGAAGCAGCGCAACGAGTTTTTAGAATATACTAACAATAATGGTGTAATGACACGGCCGATTTGGGCATTAATGAATAAATTAGAGATGTTTAAAGCATGTCAGTGCGGTGACATTCAAAATGCCCTCTTTTTGGAAGAACGTGTCGTCAATATTCCGAGCAGTGTGAGAATATAAATCATGAAACCTATCAATTTTTTTCCACGATTTAACGATTTGGATATTCATTCAATACAAGTTGATTTTCATTTGCATTCTACCTGGACTGACGGAAAGAATACCGTTCCTGAAATTATAGAAAATGCTAAAAAAATTGGACTGAATTCCATTGCAATTACGGATCATATACGAAAACAATCCACATATTTCGATGCATATAAAAAAGAAATCGACTTTTTAAATGGTCAAGAAGAACTTAATATTTATGTAGGGTTTGAAGCAAAAGTAGCTGATTTTTTTGGACATATTGATGTTCAAGATAAAGTTGTACAAGAAGCTGATATTGCAATCGTAAGCGTACACAGATACCCGCTTGGAAACAGATTATACGATGCATCGGAATTTAAACAAAATATTGCTCAAGAAATAGAGTTAGAGTTAAGTTTAGCAGCATTAAGAAAAGGTGGTTTTAATGTTTTAGGTCATGCCGGCGGAATGTCGTTGACTTATTTTAAAGAATTTCCTGTGAATTTTTATGAAGAAATTATACTTGAATGTATAAAAAATGAGATTGCATTCGATTTTAATGGAAGATATCATGCACGGGAAATTGAAGACTTGTACCCATTATTAAAAAAATACAATCCATTCGTTTGTATAGGAACGGACTCTCACAATATAAACCCCATGGGCAAATGGAATAAACAAGTAGGAAATTATATATTATGACAACTATAGGTATAACCGGGACAGGGTCTTTAATTGGACAAGCTATTATCAAGTCAATCAAACAGTCATCTTTTAAAAATAGCAAATTAATCGGAATGGATTATTTTAGAGATACAATAGGCTCATATTGGACCGATGAAAATTACATATTACCTGATATTTTAAATAATAATATTACAGAAGCAGTATGGCTGGAAAAAGTATTATCTGTTATTATAGAAAATACAATCAATATTTTGTTTATCGGAGTCGATTTCGAGTTACATTTATTTGCAAAATACAAAGATTTTATTGAAAAGAAAACTTCATGCGTAGTTGTTGTTAGTTCAAAAGAGTCTATAGAGATTGCAGACGATAAATATTTGACCTATAAATTTCTGAAAGACAACCATCTGTATTATCCACTAACATTTCTAGGATCAGAGATTAATGAAGCTATTGCAAGTAATATGATCGATTTTCCTATGATTGTAAAACCCAGAAATGGGTATAGAAGTATAGATGTTTATATCGTAAATAATGCAGAAGAACTGAGAAGTAAAATTCAAAAAGTTTCAGATCCGGTTATTCAAGAATGTATCGGGACCAAAGATACTGAATATACTTGTGGGGTCATCGCCATCAATGAAATTAAAAAAAGTATCGTATTAAGAAGAGATCTTAAAGACGGAAATACTTCGACAGCATACTATCAAAAAAATTACCCGGAAATCATTACAAAATATATTTTGGATGTAGCAGAAAAATTAAGTATTTTCGGTGTTTGCAACTTTCAGTTGAGGCTGGACAAAGATGGAATACCAAAAATTTTTGAAATCAATTCCAGACATTCTGGAACAACATATATGAGGACCCTTTTCGGCTTCAATGAAATCGAATTCATTTTGGAATATCTGTTTAACAATAAAGAAATTAACTTTAATTTAAAAGAAGGCGCAGTAAAACGGTATTTTGATGAAATGTTTATTGAGAGTAAACAATGAATATTTTAATTACAGGGGCAAACGGTTTTATAGGAAAACATCTTGTAGAGAACCTTAAAAATAAGAATAATCTTATCGAACTGAAAAATGGTGAAAACTACTTAAATGATGATAATTCCAAAATTACATGCAATTTATTAGACAAAAATCATATCAACTCTTTTTTAGAAGAATCTTTGCAAATCGATTTGATTATACATACCGCGTCCAAATTAGCATCTGTCAAAAATGTAAAAAATCTGTCACTATTACATGACAACATCGTCATCTATGAACATCTTGCATTAATCATTGAGAAATACAAGCCGAAAAAAGTTATAAATTTTTCTTCCATAGCAGTCTACCCGAACGAAGATGGTGAATATTTTGAAAATTCGGAGATCAGACCATCCGCCAATAATGATTGTCTATACGGTTTATCTAAGTTTTGCGGAGAAAATATTTTAGATTTTTTACATAAAAAAACATCTATTATCCACCTTAGAATAGCTCAAGTTTACGGGGCAAAAATGCGAGAAGACAGAATCTTTAGAATAATGCAAAACGAGCTTCAAGAGACAAATACGATTACAGTGTTTGGAAATGGAAGAAGAGTAAGTAATTTTATCAATATTGATACCTTGATAAAAAAAATTATGTTTTTTATAGAAAATGACATCACTGGAATATTCAATATTGGTGAAAAAAACTTATCCTATCGAGACCTTGCCTTACAAATTATTAAACAATACGGTAATGATAAATCACAGATTAAGCTTGTTAAGGATGGAATATCATCAAAGTTTTTATTAAATACAGATAAACTAAAAGAAATGGAGTTCAAGCATGGCATGTAAAATATGTGGAAGTGGTAATTATATAGATATTTTAAATAAAAGCGCTATACCTATATGGACCGGAAGTGCTAATATAGAAGATGATTTTTATCCATGTAATTTAAAACAATGTTCTGAATGCGGTCATGTCTATGAAGATGTTTCATCAGAACTATCCGGCAAATTAACAAAAATATACAGTTCCGCTCATGCACAGGCAAGTACCCCTCCCGGTAATGGAAATTGGGGATTAAAACGAGCCGAATTTTTTTTAAATAAGATTAATTATAAAGAATATACTTCAGCAATAGAAATCGGCTGTGCAGATGGATTTTTTTTACGTTTCTTAGAAAATCATGGATATAGTAAACTGATCGGAATTGAACCATCGCTTGCAAAAAATAGTGTTATGGGCAAAATAGAATTTATTAGTGCATTCGCAAATGAAGAGACTCAATTGAATGAAAAAATCGATTTGATATTTTCAAATGCTGTTTTCGAACATATTGAAGATATTAATGGTGTTTTAAAATTTAGCAAAAATCATTTAAAGATAAACGGTGAACTTTTTTTCGCAGTGCCAAATGCACAAGTTGAACTCGAAACAAATGACCCTGCTCTTTTTATTCATGAGCATGTACACTACTATACTAAAGATGCTCTAACCTACGTATTAGCTCAAAATGGGTTTGAACTCAAATCTATCGTCCAAGAGTGCAGCGCAACCTATGTTAGTGCCGTATTAAATGACAACATTGTTTTACCATCTTATTCTCCAACGATGTATACTAACTATTCAAGAATGCTTGATGTGAAGTTAGCTGAATTCGAAGATATTATGAATACCAATGACAATATAATTATTCACGGTGCGAACAATAAACTAAATAATATTTTAGGCTGGTCCAAAAAGAAATTTTCCTTTACTTTAGTGGACAATGACGATAATAAATATCATCAATACTTTTTTGACCACCAAGTACAAAAACTTAGTGATTTGAATTTAAATGAATATGATTGTGTTGTAATTATTCCTACTTGTTTTTATGAAACTATCAAAAACGAATATATCAAAATGGGATTTTTAGGAAAATTCCATCGAATTTAGGGTTAGTATGAAAAAAATATTTATTATTGCAGAAGCAGGTGTTAATCATAATGGGAATTTGGAATTAGCCAAACAATTAATTGATGTAGCAGTTGCGGCTGGTGCAAATGCTGTTAAATTTCAAACATTCAAAGCTGAAAAGGTTATTAGTAAATTCGCACAAAAAGCTGAATATCAATTGCAAACGACTGATGCAGTAGAATCTCAGTTGGATATGGTCAAAAAGCTGGAGCTAGATGAAAATGCACATTGGGAACTTTTAAATTATTGCAAAAATAAAAATATCATTTTCCTCTCTACTCCTTTTGATCATGGAAGTATTGAACTGCTGGACCGTATGGGAATGAAAATTTTTAAAATTCCCAGTGGCGAGATTACGAACCTCCCCTATCTGCGCCATATCGGGTCGCTGAACAAAGAGGTGATTCTCTCCACAGGAATGGCTGATTTGGGGGAAATCGAAGACGCACTTGATATTTTGAGTGCATCGGGAACTCCCAAAGAACGTATTACCGTCCTGCACGCAACGACTGAGTACCCCTGTCCCATTGAAGATGTCAATCTTAAATCGATGCAAACTATCGGGAATGCTTTTGGGGTCAAAATAGGCTATTCCGATCATACTAACGGTATCGAAGTGCCCATAGCCGCAGCAGCTATGGGGGCGAGTGTCATCGAGAAACATTTTACTCTGGACAAAACGATGGAGGGGCCGGATCACAAAGCGAGTCTGGAACCGGATGAACTGAATGCAATGGTGCGTGCTATCCGCAATATCGAAAAAGCGTTGGGCAACGGGATCAAAAAGCCCAGCCCGAGCGAGGCCAAAAACATGAGTGTCGCCCGCAAATCGATCGTAGCGGCTCAGCCGATCCGAAAAGGGGAACGGTTCACCGAAACCAATTTAACAATCAAACGGCCCGGCAACGGGATAAGCCCGATGCGATTTGACGCGATCCTCGGCACTGTCGCACTTAAAGATTATGTCGAAGATGAGCTGATATGAGAAAAGTCTGCGTCGTTACTGGAACCCGGGCGGAATACGGGCTTCTTTACTGGTTGATGAAAGAGATAGAGGCAGATCCGGAACTAGAACTTCAAATTATCGCAACGGGGATGCACCTCAGCCCGGAATTCGGCTTGACATATAAAGAGATCGAAAAGGATTTCACGATCACTAAAAAAATTGAGATGCTATTATCAAGCGATACGGCAATCGGTATCTCTAAATCGATGGGGTTAGCTCAGATCTCTTTTGCCGAAGCATATGATGAACTTAAGCCAGATATCATCATCATTTTAGGTGACCGATATGAAATATTTAGTGCTGTAAGCGTTGCTATGATAGCAAAAATAGCGATAGTGCACCTTAGCGGGGGGGAAACAAGCGAAGGTGCATTTGACGAATCTATACGCCACTGTATCACCAAAATGGCCCATCTGCATTTTACCGCTGCCGAAGAGTACCGGAACCGTGTTATTCAGCTTGGGGAGCAGCCAGAATATGTATTTAATGTTGGAGGGATGGGTATAGAAAATATCAAACGACTCAAACTTTTAGATAAAAAGGCATTTGAAGAGAGCATCCATTTTAAGCTCGATAAGAAAAATCTACTGGTTACCTTTCATCCGGTAACACTGGAAAATTCTACCTCGGCATACCAGTTTCAAGAACTTTTGACTGCGCTTAACTCTCTTCAAGATACCCATATCATTTTTACTAAAGCTAACAGCGATACAGATGGTCGGATTATCAATCAAATGATTGATGAGTATGTATTAAATAATCCGGGCCAATCGGTAGCATTTACATCCTTAGGCCAATTGCGATACCTCAGTGCACTTCAGTTTGTCGATGCGGTAGTTGGCAATAGTTCCAGCGGACTTGCTGAAGCTCCAAGCTTTAAAATTGGAACAATCAATATTGGTGATCGTCAAAAAGGGCGCCTTAAAGCTAAAAGTGTCATTGATTGCGAACCAACGCAAAAGCATATTCTCCAAGCATTCGATATATTATTTTCCAGTTCATTCCAACAAGATCTTAAAAATGTACAAAATCCTTATGGAGACGGTATGGCTAGTAAGAAAATAATCAATATAATTAAAGACGTCAATTTATCAAATCTCATGAAGAAATCTTTTTATGATTTGGGGCAAACTTTATGAACTCAGTAGAAAATATAAAATTAACCTCCACTTCGTCAATACGAGAAGCCCTTAAAATAATTGATAACGGAGCACTGCAAATCGCCATTGTTGTTGATGAAAATGACTGCTTAATAGGTACATTAACCGATGGAGATATACGGAGGGGATTACTAAAAAACTTATCATTGGATGATAAGGTAGAGTCTATAATTTTCAAGAATCCTACTGTCGCAAAGATAAGTGACACGAAAGAAGAAATCCTCAAACTTGCAGTTGCAAAAAAACTTCATCAGATCCCAATTATTGACGAGCAGAACCGTGTCATTGGTATTAAAGAGATTGAAGAGCTTGTCAAACCTCTAGTTAAGCCAAACAAAGTTGTATTAATGGTTGGTGGGCTAGGAAGCAGACTACGACCGCTAACCGAAACTACCCCAAAACCGATGTTAAAAGTGGGAAACAAACCGATTCTTCAGACAATTGTCGAAAAATTTTCGGAATATGGATTTGTAAACATTATCATGTGCGTAAATTACAAATCCCATATTATTCAAGACCACTTTGGGGATGGAAGTACGTTTGGAGTTAATATCGAATATATTTTAGAAGAGCAACGGATGGGAACGGCAGGAGCATTAAGCCTCCTTCCTACTATACCGAATGAACCATTTTTCGTGATGAACGGAGATTTGCTTACTAATGTAAATTTTGCTCACCTATTAGATTATCACTGCACCCAGAATGCTATAGCTACAATGTGTGTACGCGAATATGATTTTCAAGTCCCTTACGGTGTTGTTAATGTTGAGGGAAGCAGAATATTATCAATACAAGAGAAACCGATCCATAAATTTTTTGTCAGTGCCGGTATTTATATGCTCAGTCCTGAGAGTATAAAGTTAATTCCAAAAAATGAATTTTTTGATATGCCGACCTTATTTAACCTATTAATTCAGGAGCAAAGAAAAACAATCTCTTTCCCGATTCGTGAATATTGGCTCGATATCGGACGGATGGAAGAGTATGAAAGAGCTAACAGCGAATATCATGGAGTATTTAGTTGAAGGCCTTAATAATAGGATACGGCTCAATCGGCAAGCGCCATTATGATGTACTCAGTACGATTGAATCGATAACAACGATCGATATCGTGACATCACAGACACTATTAGGACTCACAACGTATCAGACAATTGAACAGGTTAAGAATCTGGACTATTACGACTATTTTGTAATTGCATCAGAGACCTTCAAACATTTCGATCAAATCGAGTATTTGGAAAAAAATACACATAATAAAATCGTTTTATGTGAAAAGCCGCTTTTTGATACCTACCGAGCTGTTAACGTTACAAATAATTTTATCTATATAGGCTATGTGTTACGGTTTCATCCGCTTCTGCAAAAGATTCGATCAATTTTAAAAGACGAAAAAGCCTTATTTGCACAAATCCAATGCGGTTCTTATTTACCGTTTTGGAGGCCTGAAACAGACTATCGCAAAAGTTACAGTGCCTCAAAAGATCAAGGCGGAGGTGTGCTGCTGGATTTAAGTCATGAAATCGATTATATGCAATGGCTTTTTGGAACCGTGAATAGCATCTCCTCGTCCCAATCGAAAGTATCGGATTTGGAAATTGACTCAGATGATCTGGTAACCGCTATCGGGAAAACAGACAAAAACGTTGCATTTGGAATATCATTGGATTATATCAGTAAAATTTCGATGAGAGAACTTGTCATCCATACCCGTCAAAAAACGATACGTGCAGATTTGATCAAGAATACATTGCAGATCGGTACAAAAGACGGCACTCTTGAAACCTTCGAAATCGATCCATATGACCGAAACGATCTTTTTCAGAAAATGCACATTTCGGCTTTAGGGGATAAAGAAAATTTATGCACACTTGAAGAGGGGCTATCCGTTATGAAAACAATATCTACTATTCAGGAAGAGAATAATGGCTAAAATATTATGCACTATCTGTGCTCGAGGTGGCTCAAAAGGGGTAAAAAACAAAAATGTTAAAATGCTCAACGGAAAACCATTGATCGCCTACACCATTGAGCAAGCAAAAGCATCCAATCTGTTTGAACACATTGTCATTAGTACCGACTCAGACCTTATAGCAACAGTGGCACAGGAATATGGTGCTGAAGTATTTTTCAAACGCTCCGAAGAGATGGCATCCGATACCGCCGGAAAACTAGATGTTATCAAAGATGCCTTTGTCAGATCCGAAGCCCATTATAGGACAACATTTGATTACTTAATAGATTTGGATGCTACAGCTCCTCTGCGAAGCGTCCAAGATATCGTTGACTCTTATCACCAGTTTTTAAAAGACGATAACGACAATCTAATCACGGCGATGCCATCACGGCGAAGTCCATATTTTAATCTTATCGAGATCAATAATGCAGGTAAAGTTGTATTGTCAAAAAAATTGGACAGTACTGTTGTCCGAAGACAGGATGCACCTAAAAGTTATGATATGAACGCCTCTATCTATATTTGGAAAAGAGCCGTTATCCTAAATGAAGCTACACTTTTTTTAGAAAACACCGGCTTATATGTGATGCCGGAAGAAAGATCTATCGATATAGATACAGAATTAGATTTTCAATTTGTCGAATTTATGATGAAGGAACATAATGCTAGCGAATAAAGTAATAGTTGTAACTGGCGGAGCTGGCCTTATAGGCAAAGAGTTTATCAAAGCTATAATAGAGCAAAACGGCATTGCAATTATTGCCGACATCAATGAAGAGATCGGCAATGAAGCAAAAATAAATTTAAGTCAAGAACTACATAATTCCAATATTGGTTTTGTAAAACTTGATATTACATCAAAAGAATCATTACAAGCAGTAATCCATTTTTTAAATAACAAATATGGCAGAATTGATGCTTTAATAAACAATGCTTATCCACGAAATAAAAATTTTGGAAGAGATGTATTTGATATCGAGTATGATGATTTTTGCCAAAATTTGAATATGAATTTAGGCGGATATTTTTTAGCGACACAGCAGTTTGCATATTATTTTAAAAAACAGGGCTATGGTAACATTATAAATATGAGTTCCATCTATGGTGTAATAGCTCCAAGATTTGATGTATATAAAAATACAAATATGACAAGCGCAATAGAATATTCTGCAATTAAGGGTGGGCTTTTACATTTAACCAAATACTTTGCAAAGTATTTCAAAGGGATGAATATAAAAGTCAATGCAATAAGTCCGGGCGGTATACTTGACAATCAGCCAAAACAATTTTTAGAAGCATATCAAAGCTACTGTTCGAATAAAGGAATGTTAGATAAAAGTGATTTGAAAGGCACGCTGATTTATTTACTCAGCGATATGAGCAAATATGTTAATGGTCAAAATATAATTGTTGATGATGGATTTGTACTCTAATGTTAAATGACGGAATTTAATGATAAAATACGGCACTAATTTTCAATATAATTGAAAAAAATCAAGCTAATACATATTAGGCTGATATCAGTATTAAATACTATAGTTACAAAAAAAGGCGGAAAAATGAGTAATAAAAAGATTTTTTGGTGTAAAAATTGTTTAAATATGTCCACTAGAAATAGAATAACCTTTGATGAGAGAGGTTGGTGTAATGCATGCCAATGGATGGAAGAAAAGAAAACTTTTGATTGGAAGTCGCGAGAAAAGGAACTGACCGAACTTTTAGACAAACACCGATCGAAAGATGGCGGCTTTGACTGTGTCACTACAGTAAGTGGGGGGAAAGATGGTTCTTATGTATCATACATGTTGAAACACAAATACGGTATGAACCCTTTAACTATGACGGTTAAGCCAGCTCTTTCTACATCTCTTGGAGATCAAAATCTTTCAAATTTTATCAAATCCGGTTATAGCCACATTCATATTTCAACAAATCCTATAGTATTGGACAGATTAAATAAATATGGCTTTATAGAAAAAGGATTCCCGTATTATGGATGGCTTGTCGCGATAATGACTGCTGTGATTCGAACAGCAGCAAATTTCAAAATACCCCTAATTTTTTATGGTGAAGACGGTGAAGTTGAATATGGTGGAGATGCACACAATAAGTTTAATGCGCTGTATGATATCGATTATATGAAAAAAGTTTATCTAGAAGGTGGCCACGACAAAGTCTTGGACAAAATAAGAGAAGATAGTGATATAAGTGAAGCCGATCTCTCATTTTTTACTTTCCCTAAAGACGAAGAAATTTCAGAAGTCGGAATGGCATTTACGCACTGGTCATATTTTGAAGCATGGGATTCTTACCGAAATTATGTAGTCGCAAAAGAGCATTGTGGCCTTAAAGAAAATGAAGAAGGCAATCATGGGACCTTTACTAATTTTGCACAAACAGATCAATCATTATTTCAACTGCATACATATTTGATGTATCTTAAATATGGATTCGGAAGAGCGACACAAGATGCTGGTATTGAAATAAGAAGAGGTTCAATGACTAGAGATCAGGCATTGAACCTTGTAAAAATGTATGATAATGCATATCCGCATGATTTAATAGACACTTATTTAGAATATTTTGACATGACAAAAGAAGAGTTTGATGCTGTTCTTGATAAATATGCGAATAAAGATTTATTTGAAAAAATCGATGGGCAATGGCAGCCAAAATTTGAAGTCGGAGAAGATTTTATCGTATGAAAGTTTTAATAATTGATTATGGTATGGGAAATATCAAATCAATCGTCAGCTCCTTAAAGTACCTAGGCATTGATGACATTTCCGTATCTAATGAATTGGAAAAAATCAAATCGGCTGATAAATTAATTTTACCTGGTGTCGGATCCTTTGCCAAAGCGATGAATACTATACGAGAATTAAATATTGACAAATATCTGCAAGATACTGTTTTAATTCAAAAGAAACCTATCTTGGGGATATGCCTTGGAATGCAACTTATGGGTTTAAGCAGTGAAGAGGATGGCTTGACCGATGGTCTGGGATTTGTTGCAGGCAAAGTTATAAAATTTGATTCTACAAATTTAAAAGTCCCCCATGTAGGTTTTAATCAAGTGCATTTTCAAGACACTTCCAGACTATATCAAGGCTTAAAAAATTCAAGCGATTTTTATTTTACCCATAGCTTTAAAATGGATAGTGATGCCCCGATTAACCAAGCTACTTGTGATTACGGTAACACGTTTGTCGCTAGTTATGAATTAGACAATATAGCAGGTGTACAATTTCATCCGGAGCTCAGTCAAACCAATGGGCTGAAGTTATTGGAAAATTTCATAAAGAGTTTTTAATGTTAAGAAAAAGAATTATTTTCACGCTGATATATGAGAATGGTTTTTTTATGCAAAGTCGAAATTTTAGACTGCAAAAAGTTGGAAATATCGATTGGCTTGAAAAAAACTATAAATTTCAACATATTGCATTTTCATTAGATGAATTGATAGTTTTAAACGCATCAAGAGAGAATAAAGATATATCTAAATTTGCAAATATATTAAGTCAATTGGTAAACGATGTATTCATACCTATTGCTGCCGGTGGTGGAATAAGAAGTACAGACGATGCAAAAATATTATTCAATAATGGTGCGGATAAAATTGTATTAAATACTATCTTGTCAAAGGATGCGGCTTTAGTTCAAGAGCTTATAACAACGTATGGTTCTCAAAGTATTATTGCGGCAATAGACTACAAAAAAATTGATGGCAAAAATAAAGTTTTTATCGAAGATGGCAAGGAAGAATTGGCTATAGAGCTCGAGGAGTATATTGAATATGTTGTTGGTTTAAATGTCGGAGAAATATATTTAAACTGTATTGATAAAGACGGGACGGGATTTGGTTATGATTTTGACACAATAGCCAAAATATCTGAAAGTTTAAATATACCGTTGATTTTAGCCGGAGGAGCCGGAAATGAAAAGCATCTCATCGAAGGGCTTAGCATGAATAATGTCAATGCTGTAGCAACTGCGAACTTGTTTAATTTTATTGGCGATGGATTGCCAAAAGCGCGCAAGCGGATCTTAGATGAAAGGTTGAACATAGCGCAATGGAATTAACTCATAAAGACCTATATGAATATCAAATTGTAACCGATAATATACTTTTTGTCGATGGCGTTTCCAGAACCGGCAAAGCTATGCTAAATAATATTTTATTGGGATTTGACAATATTTCAAGTATCCAATTCATCAATGCAATGGAACAACTGATGCCAATGTATATCCATGGGAAACTGGATAAAAATGCTTTTTCCGCCTTTTTGAGACTCTATTTCAATGAAAATTTTTATAACTATCAACTCTCCAGAAACATTAATTTTCGGTATGATGATTTAACGAGTATTCATCGAACAAAAAATCCGACAGAATTTTATAAAAACTTAGCTAAACAGGACGGTGATGCAATTATCGATGAACTGAAATCTGAAAATACATTGTTCCAATTTCAAACTCACGATTTATTAACACATTACTCATCTTTTTTAGAGTTGGGTATTCATGCTCAAGTCATTGAACTTTTTCGTCATCCTGCTGATACTATACATTCATGGTATAGTAGAGGATGGGGAAAGAGATTTGATAACGTGGACCCCAGAAGTGCTACAACTCTTTTTCAGTATAAAGGGCATGCGATTCCCCACTATGTGATCGGACATGAAGAAAAATATATACAATTAAATGAAATGGAAAAATGCGCTTTTATGCATAATTTACTTGTGCGAAAATCCATTTATGAATACAATAAGCTCGCTGAAAGTGAAAAAAAGAAGATTTTAATCCTTCGATATGAAGATTTGTTAGTACAACCTGAAAAAGAAATAGACAAGATGTCTGATTTTCTTAAAATTGATAAAACATCCCACATAATCAAATCGATGCAGGATGCACGAGTCCCTCGTATAATAGACGAATCAAAAAGATCCGTTAAAATTAATGACATCCAAGCACTTGTCAATGATGAAATAATGAATGATGTATTGGAATTGGCAAATGATTATGAAAACAACTTTTATCAATTAAGAATGTACTAGTATGGATATCTATGTAATTGCCATAATAATCTTAACAGCTGCTATTCAATCATTATTTGGGGTGGGGGTATTGCTATTTGGAACCCCTTTGCTTTTGTTGCTAGGCTATCCGTTTTCAGAAAGTTTATTAATATTACTGCCCGTATCTGCATTAATAAATTCACTCCAGATTGTTAAAGATTATAGATACATAGACGTCAAAGTATACAAGAATATTTTACTTTACAGCATACCAATGATAGTGATTTTTCTATATTTAGTGTCAAAAATAAATCTTAACGTTTCACTCTTTATAGGAATATTTTTGATTTTGATTGCACTAAAAGATTTTAGCTTTTTTGTAAAACATTGGTTAAATAAACTGCTGTCATTTGACAAGCTATTTTACATAACAATGGGTGTAATCCATGGAGTTACCAATCTTGGAGGCGCATTATTAACGGCGAAGATTTTTCATACAAATTTAAATAAATATCAGAAAAGAGCGACTATTGCCATCTCCTATATGAGCTTTGCTTTATTCCAAATTTTAACCCTTTTATTTTTAAATTTCAAGTTCAATTATGCGAATATTATTTATATATTTGCAGGTTTAGTTGTGTATCTAATAATCAATAAACTTTTTTTCCATCAAATATCGGATCAAAAATACAATAAATTATTTACACTATTTTTAATTTTATCCGGCTTGTCATTAATTTTTAAAGGACTGGTATGGTAGTGTGGTTCATAGGTATCTCTGGAGCCGGAAAGAGTACTTTGGGAAACATGCTGCATGAGTACTATTCCATAAAAGGCATAAATTCTTTTATTATTGACGGCGATCTTGTAAGAGAGTTTTATGATAATGATTTGGGATATTCAAAAGATGACAGAGTAGCAAATATTAAACGGATTATGTTATCTGCATATGTCTTAGAAAAAAACGGTATCATACCAATAATTTGCAATATATCCCCTTTTGAAGAGTTGCGAGCTTTTGCTAGGCAAAAATTTGAAGATTACCGTGAAATATTTTTAAAAAAAGATATACAAATAGCAAAAAACAATGATATTAAGGGTGTCTATCAAGAAAATCTGGATAAAACATCGTTAGTCGGGATTGATATGGTATTTGAAGAGCCAAAACACAGCGACTTAAAAATAGCAGTAGATAATGAGAATGTTGAAGCATCTTTTCAAAAACTCATTCGATATTTAGAAGGAAACGAATAAATGCAATTCAGCTATGAGCTTAATGAAGAGTTATTGCAAGACTGTATCAATATAGCGACAGGCTTATTTTATCCGCTTCAGGGATTCATGTCATCTTCCGACTATCACAGCGTCGTTAATGACATGCTCTTAAGTAATGGCGAGGTCTGGACAATCCCTATTAGTTTAGATTTAGATCATGATGCATACATAAGAGCCGTTGATCTATCTACGCTTCAACTATCGTATAAATCTAAAGTAATCGGCTATTTAGAAATCGATGACTGTTATATAGTAGATATTAGCAGCGATGTCAGCAAAATTTTCGGGACAGACGATAAAAATCATCCTGGTGTATCAAAAGAGCTCGCAAGAAATAAATATCGTATTGGCGGGAAAGTCATTATCAATGATGAAAGCATTTTAGATAATAGCTTAAAACCGGAAGAGACAAAAGCCTACTTCAAAAGTAAAATGTGGACGACAATTGTTGGCTTTCAAACAAGAAATCCGATACACAAAGCACATGAACATCTGCAAAGAGTAGCTTTAGACGTGTGCGATGCTTTATTTATTAATCCACTTGTTGGATGGAAAAAAGCTGGGGATTTTAGTGAAGAAGCCGTAATCGCAGGATACAAAACAATGATAAAAGAATATTATCAAGGACTGAATGTTTATTTTGACACATTAAAAACTCCAATGAGATATGCAGGACCGAAGGAAGCAATATTTCACGCCATTATTAGAAGAAATTTAGGTTGTACCCATTTTATAATAGGCAGAGATCATGCCGGAGTCGGCGACTACTATGGAAAATACGAAGCACAGGAATTGGCCAGAAAAATCACTTCTGAACATAATCTCGGAATTGAGCTATTATTGTTAAGCGAACCGTTTTATTGTAAAAAATGTACACAGATTGTCTCCGATAGAACATGTAATCATGATAAAGAATATATCGAAAAGATAAGTGGAACCAAAATACGGGCAATGCTGGCAGAAAATAAAAGGCCAAGTGAACTTTTTATGAGACCCGAAGTGGCCGATAGCATCATAGCATTAAAAGACAAGAAATTTATTCAAGGATAAAAATATGAAAAAAATAATTGCAACCGTAGGCCCTTCATTATTATATAATGTGCCGTTAGAACAAGTACATAATGAAAGAAATATTTATAGAATAAATGGAGCTCATGGCACCATTCATGACATTGAACAATATATTTTAGAAATCAAGTCTCAGGTCAAAGATGCAAAAATCCTCATGGATTTGCCGGGGAATAAGGTCCGAACAGCTGGTTTCCCGGAGGGCTTTATTGATATAGAAATCAATAAAAAATTCAGCTTGTCATTTGACCAAATGAATTATAAACATTTTTACAAGCATTTAAAAGTTGGCGACATAGTATGGGCCAACGACTCAATATTTAAGTTTGTTGTAGACGAAGTAGATATGGATAATAAAAAGATTGTCTTTATGTCTTATTCAAGCGGAAGACTGCTCAATAACAAAGGAATGCATGTAAGAGGAATTCATGACAGTATCCCCTTTTTATTTGATAAAGATAAAGAGTTAATAGCGCTTGCGAATAAACATCATTTATCTTACGTAGGGTTATCCTTTGTTCGGACAAAAAAAGATGTAGCTGAGGCTAAAAATTTAATCGATTCAGATATTACAGTCATATCAAAAGTTGAAACGGCCGCAGCCGTAGAAAACTTGGTTGATATATTTGAAGAAGTTGAATATATTTTAATAGACAGAGGGGACTTATCGACCGAAATAGGTCTGACAAAAGTACCTGCATATCAAAAATATATTATCGATAAAGCTCTTTTCTATGGTAAAAAAGTATTCTTGGCAACACAATTTTTAAAGAGTATGGAGCATAATCCGGTTCCGACCATACCTGAAGTAATTGATATGTACCATACTCTTAAAAGCGGTATATATGGGATTCAAATGTCAGAGGAAACAGCTGTAGGGAAATATCCGAAAAATTGTTTGGACACAATTTGTGGATTGATGGAAGAAATAGAGAGTGAACGTTTAAATTGATAAATCAAGTCATAAATATCGCACAAAAAGCATCCATTGAGATTCTTAATATATATAATGGGGACTCAGGTTTTATAGAGATAAAAGATGACATGTCTCCATTGACTATGGCTGATATCACCTCAAACAATATAATCATAGAAGAATTAAAAAAAATTTCTGATTACCCAATTTTCACAGAAGAGAGTATTGTCGATTATAAGATACGAAAAGATTGGGACACATTTTGGCTGGTTGATCCATTAGACGGGACTAAAGATTTTATTTCGAAAACCGGAGAATTTACAATTAACATAGCATTGATCACAAACGGTAGACCCATTTTAGGGGTAGTTCTTATCCCGACAACAGGGGATGTGTACTATGCTCAACTTGGACAAGGCGCATTCAAAAATGGAAATCTTATTTTCAATAACTCCACAAGAGAAAAGCTGATTGGAGCTGACAGTATTTTTCATTCCTCAGAAGAGACCAAGGCATTTTTCATAAAACATGATATCTGCGATATAAAGAAATACGGCTCATCCCTTAAAATTTGCAAATTAGCGGAAGGGGAAATTGATGTTTACCCAAGATTTAATGGCACAAAAGAATGGGACACTGCCGCAAGCCATATCATTGCCAATGAAGCCGGATGCAAGCTTGTTGATGTTATCACAAAAAAAGAATTGATTTACAATAAAGAAAAGTATAAAAATAATTTTTTTGTCGCATCAAGGAATGATCTTGAATTCCTTTAATGACGCATGTAACAATTGTTTTTGATATAATCAAATAAATTATTCGTCTGCAAAAAAAGGGTTGGTTTGTCCAAAAATATTATACTGATAGATCCGGATTTAAAAATCTTTGAACAATTAATCAATTTAGATGAAATAACTATTCATAGCTTGATTGTGAGCGATGAAACGCAAAAAAAAGAATTACATAAAAAATACGACACGGAAATTTATACCGTAGACGGCATCAATGAATTTTATAAGAAATCAACCATTACATTAGATTATACATTAATTCAAACGTTTCGTGAAACACAATTAAAAGTAGAACATTTTTTAAATAGAGTGACTACCGATACCAATTTAATACAATATATATATTACAGTGCACTGTCATATTGGTACAATATGTTTCAAGAGCATAAAATTGATTATGTAATTTCCAATATGTTGGAATGGGGGGCAACATTCGATTCTATTATTTACGATGTCGCAAAACATTTCAATGTTGATGTATTTCTTATTGAAACCGGTCTAGAAAATGGTTCAAACTTATTTAGCGGCACCGTATTCCATTACAACACAAAAGAATATATTTCTTTAAATGCCGATTCATTAAATTTAACTCCAGTGAAACTCAAAAATTATGTTTACTACAGCATTGTAAAAAAGAAACAAAAAAGTATCGGATGGAAGAAAAAAATTATTTCTGCCATAGAAAAAATAGGTGGTTTTCTACTGCTTTCATTTTTAAATTTGATACGAGGAAAACATGAAATCAAGCATCACAGTTTTCAAAACAGCTGGATGCAATATTTTTTAAATTTTCTACATTCTAAAAAAATGATCAAATATTATGACACATTGGGTGTCGATATTGATCCTGAACAAAAATTTATATTCTACGCTTTACACATGGAACCTGAAGCAGCCACATTGGCTAGAACAACCTATAGTAATCAATTGATTATCATTAAAACTTTGTCCCAATGTTTGCCTGACGGCTGGAAGCTGTATGTAAAAGAACATCCCCATCAGTTTAAGAATTTGAACAATCTAACCAGATTTTATTATTTAACTTCTATCAATCGTTTTAAGACAAAAGGATATTATGATGAGATAAATGCTTTAGAGAACGTTTCTTTATTGAAATTGTCTATTAAAAGCAGTGAACTTATTAATTTAAGTGAAGCAATCGCAACAATTAATGGCACCATAGCGCTGGAAGCTATGTTGCAAAAAAAACCTTTGTTGATGTTTTCTCAAAATACATCGCCTTTTAAGTACATAAATGATGTCTTTGACATCAAAACATCTGTAGACTGTAGTAATGCAATAGAAAAAGTTCATCATGGTTTTGTACCGGATTACAATGATTTAGAAGAAACAATTCAGCAATATATTTTTGAAGTTGATAGCAATAAAATAATTGACTACAAACCATTAATCAATTATTTAATCAGCAAGCATGAATGATACAACCATAAAACATCACCGAACAAAAATACAATTGGAAATCTATTAATGTATAAAAAACTCAAAGCATTACAAAAACTATTCTCCTATTTTACATACATTGTTTGTTTGGCATTTAAAAAATACCCAGGGCTATATCTTTTGGTCTTTGGTTCGATCTTTTCAATTGCAACAGAATTTTTATCCATTTATATCATCAGTCAATCAACAACAAATGACACTATTAAAATTTTCAATCTCCCATTAATCATATCTTCCGAAAATATCCCTATCCTATTCATAGGACTGTTAATAATAAGATTTGCCAGTATGTTTGCTATAGAAAGTTTGGCGGTTCACTATGCGAAAGAGATGCAAGTCTATTTTTCCGCAGGTGCACTACGTAAAATACTCCATACCAATTTAAAGACCATCGAAAAAAAAGAAATAGGCCATTACACCTCTTTTGCAGGAGATGAAGCATCCAATGCCTCTCAAATCATTATCTCATTTATGAATCTTTTCAGCAATGCAATTCTGATAGCAGCATATTTTGTATTAGTCATCATACATTCTTTTGATTTACTCTTTTTTATCGTCATTATGCTTATCGTCATTGCAATTTTATTTAAACAAATTTATGAATACACATTTTCCCTCAGTAAGCTGCAGGCGGACTTAAGAAGAAAAAACAATTCGGTATTTTTGGACTCTCTCAATGGATTAAGAGTTGTAAAGGCATTTTCAATCGAAGATCATATGGCAAATGAGTACAAAAATCTTTCACACCAATATTTTACCGTCAACAGTAAATTGGTCATCTTAAGTTATTTAGGGAAGTATCTTCCTCTGGTAGTAGTGCTTTTGGCCTATGGGATGTACTATTTTTTTATATTACAACACAATAATATTTTAACGATTGGAACAGTAATCGCGAGCTTATTTGTTCTTTTACGGTTACTGCATGCTATCGGCGGTTTCGCCAGCGTCAGTGGGAAAATTATAGGTGAGCTAAAAGGGACGATTCATCTGATCGACTTTTTAAAAGATAACGAATCACACGTGAAGACAAAATGGCTATCAGAAAAAATTGATTCTATAGCATTTCAAAACGTCTCCTTTTCATATACGGATTCTTTAATTTTTGACCGTCTAAATATTAAATTCGAACAAGGGAAAAGTTATGCGATCGTTGGACAAACCGGGAGCGGAAAATCGACTTTGCTCGATTTAATCATGGATTTTAATACTCCCGCTAGCGGAGAAGTACGCATTAATAATATAGCCACATACGAACTGGATGAAAAATCATTAGCCAATAAGATTTTATATATTGGACAAGAAGCTATTGTATTTAATGATACGGTGAGAAAAAATTTGGAAATCAATACTTATTATGATGATGAAAAAATAGAAAAAAGTTTGAAAATAAGCAGCTTACAAGATACAATAGCGTCCTTTGATAGTGGGTTGGACTATCTTTTACAATATCGGGGCACTAATCTTTCCGGCGGGCAAAAGCAACGGCTCAATATTGCCAGAGCTTTATTACGTGATCCTGATGTGCTAATTCTCGATGAAAGTGTCAATGCGTTGGATGAAGCAACACGTCACCAAGTCGTTAATAACATCATGTATGAATTTAAAGATAAAATATTGATTTTTGTGACGCATGATAAAGATATTTTAGGCTTTGTCGATGAAGTGATAGATTTGGATGCTATAAAGGAAAAAAATGCTCAAAAAAATACTTAAATTGATTTTGCCCAAGAGCATAATAAGTAGATTGGCTGACATAAAAAATAATTATTTCAACGGCTACGCCACGCAATCATTTTCGCAAGAAGGCGAAGATATGATATTGAGACGGCTGTTTGAAAACCAACAAACCGGTTTTTATGTGGATGTAGGCGCCCACCATCCGAAACGATTCTCTAATACTTATTATTTCTACCAAAAAGGGTGGCATGGTATCAATATTGATGCTATGCCGGGAAGTATGAAGGCATTTGAGAGCATCCGTCCAAAAGACATCAATATCGAAAAACCGGTTTCGGATAAAAAACAAATTTTGACGTATTACGCTTTTAACGAACCTGCCCTTAACGGATTTTCCAAAGAGCTGTCCGAGCAAAGAGATGGAGTGGGAAATTATTTTATAAAATTTACCAAAGACATCGAAACCGCTACACTGGAAGAGATCCTAGACCAAAATTTACCTAAAAACCAGCAGATAGATTTTATGTCTATAGATGTCGAGGGTTTAGACTTTATGGTATTAAAATCAAACGATTTTGATACATATAAGCCAAAAGTGGTATTGATCGAAATATTGGAAAGCAGTTTGTCCGATATTGAAAATAATGAGATAGCAGAATTTTTAAAACAATACGGATATACCATCTATGCGAAAGCGGTTAATACCGTTTTCTTTATAGAAAAAAACTTTTTAGAGTCTTTTAAATGCGCTTAGCCCCGGTTGTCCTCTTTGTCTATAATCGCCCTTGGCATACACAACAAACAATAGAGGCATTACAAAACAATGAGCTAGCCAAAGAGAGCGAGCTTTTTATCTATTCTGATGCCGCTAAAAATGAGCAAGCCGCTGCAAAAGTTGATGAAGTTCGGGAATATATCAAAACAATCGACGGATTCAAGAATATAACAATTGTCGAAAGGGATAAAAACTGGGGATTGGCCAACTCTATAATTGACGGAGTCACAGATATAGTTAATCAATACGGCAGAATCATCGTAATGGAAGATGATTTGGTGACAAGCCCTTATTTTTTAACGTATATGAATCAAGGGCTGGAAACCTATCAAGACGAAGAAAAGGTTGCCAGTATACATGGATACATATACCCGATTAATGATCTGCCGGAGACATTTTTTATTCGAGGGGCTGATTGTTGGGGCTGGGCGACTTGGCAAAGAGCTTGGGATATTTTTGAACCTAACGGACAAAAACTGTTGGATGAATTAAACAGCAAAAAATTACAAAAGGAAGCCGACTTTAACAATAGCTACAGTTTTACCAAAATGTTAACAAACCAGATCAATGGCAAAAACAATTCATGGGCTGTCAGATGGTATATGAGCGCTTTTTTGCAAGATATGCTAACCCTTTACCCGGGGAAGTCATATGTACAAAACATAGGGTTTGATGATATGGGAACCCATTGTAAAACAGCTACCGATCTATTTTCGATAGAGCTAAACAATGAATTGGCCTTATCCAAAATAGAAATCAAAGAAGACATCGAGTCTAGAACAAAAATGGAATATTTCTTCTCTTCGAGTAAAGATACTTTTTTGACAAAAATAAAGACAAAAATCACAAGGCTTTTTATATGAAAAAAATTATAAAAAGTTTAATACCACCCATTCTGCTAGATACCTATAAAAAAACAAAAGATGCCAATTATGGCTGGCATGGTGATTACAAGAGCTGGGAAGAGGTCAAAAAAGATTCCACCGGATACGATTCAAATGAAATATTACAAAAGGTAAGAAGTTCTCTCCTGAAGGTTAAAAACGGTGAAGCCGTATACGAAAGAGACAGCGTACTCTTTGATGAAACACACTATTCGTGGCCACTTTTAACGGGATTGATGTATGCTGCAGCTCTCTCGGGGGGTAGATTGCACGTAGTCGACTTTGGGGGAAGTCTGGGAAGTACCTATTTTCAAAATAAAAAGTTCTTAAATGGACTTAAAGATGTTTCTTGGAATGTAATCGAACAAAAGCATTTTGTGAATATCGGCAAAGAAGATTTTGAAGACAATCGCCTAAAATTTTTTTATGATATAGAAAAATGTATGGAAACTGAAAAACCAAACGTACTAATACTATCAAGCGTATTGCAATATATTGAAAAACCGTATGAACTTTTAAATGAACTTTTAAAGTATAGTTTTGATTTCGTACTAATGGATCTTACCCCTGTATCTACCGGGAATGAAAGGCTGACTATACAAAAAGTACACCCGTCTATTTATAATGCAGCATATCCTTGCTGGATGCTTGATAAAAAAAAGATTGATGATTTATTTAATCAAAATAGTTTTATTCTCGTAGAAGAATTTGAGGCATTAAACGGATATGAAGTCATTAGCCGCGGTAAGAAAATAGGGAAATATATTGGTGAAATAAGGAGAAAAGTATAATGATCGATAAAATATTAAAACATGAGAGTTTCAAAAACAAACCGCCGGTTTTAGTTGACGTTGGAGCATCCGGTGACATTCATCAGATATGGAAAAGTATTGCAAAGCATTGTGTTTGCATTGCATTTGATCCCGACGACAGAGATTTGGAAGCTTCAAGCCAAACTGGAAAAGGTTTCAAAGATTTTTTTATTGTTAACAGGATTGTCAGTGACACTGAAGGGATCAAAAAGTTTTACTTGACGGTATCTCCACATTGTTCCAGCAGTTTAAATACGGATTTAACTAATTTAACACCTTACGATTTGAAAAGTGCTTTTGAAGTAATGAAAGAGATTGAATTGGCCGCAGTTACAATAGATACATCTCTTGAAAAAATAGGATTAGATTATATTGACTGGTTCAAAACTGATACACAGGGGACAGATTTAAGAATATTCGCTTCAATCAATCCCAAAATTACAGAAAAAATATTAGTTGCAGAATTTGAACCCGGTATTATGGATGCATATAAAGGCGAAGATAAACTCTATAAAATAATGGAATTTTTTGAGAAAAAAGATTTTTGGTGTGACGAGTGCGTTGTCAAAGGAATGCGAAGAATAGATCCTATGACTAAAGAGAACTCCTTTAATACGATAGAGAAAAGGTTTTTTCATCTTTTCCAAAAATCAAATGCTTTTTGGGCTGAAATATCTTATATGAATCAGATGAAAACTCAAGAATTTGAAATAAGGGACTACTTGCTTATGTCAGTCTTTTCGCTTATCAAAGAGCAATATGGTTTTGTTACTGAAACCTGCAATGCTGCAAAAGAAAAATTTGAAGATCCTATTTTTGACGATATTTCTGAATATGCCATTTATAAAATGAAAATCAATGGTTATAAAAAGCTGCCTTTTTACATTATAAAAAAACTTTTTAATAAGATGTTTTAGTCATTATGTACAACTATTGCACTCTTTTTGACAGCAACTATCTGACTCGTGGACTTGCTATGTATGAGTCTTTAAAGACGTATAGTAACAATTTTCATCTTTATATTTTTGCCTTTGATGAAAGAAGCTACAAATTACTCAAAAAACTGGATTTAGCGCATGTCCATGTGATATCTCTCCAAGAGTTTGAAAACACAGAGCTATTAAAGGTAAAAAATGAAAGAACGGCCGGTGAGTACTGCTGGACATGTACTCCATCGATCATTAAGTATTCCATTGAGACTTTTGGATTAGAGAGCTGTACCTATTTGGATGCGGATTTGTATTTTTTTGATGATCCTTCGATCCTTATTGAGGAAATGGGAAATGACTCGGTCCTTATAACGGAGCATCGCTATACACCACAATATGATCATAGCGCTACCAGTGGAGTCTACTGCGTACAGTTTATGACCTTTAAGAATGATACCCGAGGAATAAGAATCCTAGACTGGTGGAAAAATGCTTGTTTGGACTGGTGTTATGCCCGATATGAAGACGGAAAGTTTGGAGACCAAAAATACCTGGATGATTGGACTACACGATTTGAAGGAGTCCATGTATTGCAGCATGTAGGCGGTGGAGTAGCTCCGTGGAATGTACAGCAATATGATTTGACCAATCCTGATTTCAAACTTATCTTTTACCATTTTCATAATTTCAAATTTTTAAAAAATGCCGCCGTTGAATTGGGAAATTATCGCTTATCTAAAAATGATTTACTTAAGATTTATCAACCATACATTCAACATTTAGAAGAAATTGGGCAGCGAATAAAAAATATAGACGATAGCTATGATTACCACGGTACGGCGAATCCTAAATGGGAATGGAAAACACCTTTCAGAGAGATAAAGAGACGGCTTCTGGGAAGCTATAATGTTTACAACAAAAAATATTTCTTAGGATAAAGAATGGCAAGCATGATAAATTTACCAACTTTTGGGGATACTCGGGGGAATTTGACTGTAATCGAGAAGTGTCTGCCTTTTGAAATAAAACGATTTTATTACATCTATGATATAGAGGGGAAAAGGGGCGGGCATCGCCATAAAAAAACTACTCAAGCCTTAATATGTTTGGGGGGCAGTTGCGAGATCTACGTCAATAATGGTGAAAAAGAAGAGATAATATTACTCGATTCCCCCTCGAAGTGTCTAATTGTAGAATCACGAGATTGGCATACGATGGATAAATTTACTTACGGTGCCATACTTTTGGTTTTTGCATCAGAGTTTTATGATAAAGACGATTACATTGATGAGGAATATTAATGATAGAATATGAAAATCTCAAACTCGTAAATGAAAAACTGTTTAATCAATATAAAGAAAATTTTGATGAATTTTTACAAAGCGGCTGGTTCGTACTCGGTAATAATGTAACCAATTTTGAACATGAGTTTGCAAAATTTTGCGGTACAACTCATTGCGTAGGTGTCGCTTCCGGACTAGATGCATTGATTTTGGCAATCGATGCGTTTAACTTTCCAAAAGAAAGCGAGATTATTGTCCCTTCCAATACGTATATCGCAACCATTTTAGCGATTGTACGCAATGGATTTAAGCCTGTATTGGTAGAACCGGATATTCATACTTATAATATCGATCCCAGCAAAATAGAAGAAAAAATCACCAATAAAACAAAAGCCATTTTAGTTGTACATTTATATGGCAAAGCATGTGATATGGATCCGATTATCGCCATCGCAAATCAATATGATTTAAAAATCATAGAAGATGTCGCACAAGCTCACGGCGCGATCTACAAAGAAAAAAAAGTGGGATCTTTCGGAGTTGGCTGTTTTAGTTTTTACCCTACAAAGAATCTGGGAGCATTGGGAGATGCAGGGGCCATAACTACAAATGATGAACAATTGGCGCAAACATTCAAATCATTGCGAAATTACGGTTCTGTTCAAAAATATTACAATGATGAAATAGGATACAACTCAAGACTCGATGAAATTCAGGCTGGATTTTTGTCCGTAAAATTGAAAATACTCGATGAAATAACTAACCATAAAAGAAGTTTAGCAAAAACATACCTAGACAATTTGGATAATAGATTCATTAAACCTGTCATTGATAAAGACTATTTTGACGTGTATCACATTTTCAATATCAGGTATGAAAAACGAGATATTCTTAAAGAATATCTACTTAAAAATGGGATAAAAACAGAGATACATTATCCTTTGTCACCGCATAGGCAAAAAGCGATGCAAGGAATTATAGAAGGGGAATATCCTATCAGCGATGAAATACACAATACGACGCTCAGTCTCCCTATTTCTTATTTTCATACCCAACAAGATATTCTGAAAGTGTGTGAAATTTTACATGACTGGAAAGCATAACAGATGACAGCAACTCCTTCAACTGTCAATGCACCAACAATCTACGGGGGGGAAAGAGCCAAAGGGATCTTTAAAAAAAGCCTTGACGGGAAACCACTCATTACCATTATCACTGTCGTATACAATGGCGAAAAATATCTCAGAGAGACTATTCAAAGTGTCATCAATCAGACCTATGACAATATTGAATATATCATTATCGACGGTGGAAGTACGGATGGAACACTCGATATGATTCGCAAATATGAAGATAAAATTGATTATTGGATAAGTGAAAAAGACAGAGGTATTTATGATGCGATGAACAAAGGGTGGGAAGCAGCAAATGAATTTGGAAAAATACTATTTTTAGGGGCAGGAGACAAAATATTATCCTTGCCAAATATTGAAAGTTTAAAGGAATTTCCAACTGACATATTCTATGGATCCGTAGACCTGGAACACAAAATCTTTCATTCACGAGCCAACTGGACACTAAAATTAGGCAATACGCTTCATCACCAAGCACTATTAATACCTAAGAACATTTACCCTGAAAAACCATTTGACCTTACATTTAAAGTGTATTCAGATTATGATTTTAATCTACGCTTATATATGCTTGGAGCTACCTTTCAATTTTCTGAAGGATTTAAAGCTTATGCGCTTCCTGATGGCCTAAGTTCTGCCTTTGATGTCAATGAAATGTCACTAGTGAGCAAAAAAAACTGCGGTAGTATATGGGCTGCATTATCAAGACTCTATTTCAAGCTTTCACCGATAATAAAAAAGATTTCTAGCCGTCCATGAAAACAGCTACTGATTTAACAATAACATCTATTTAATATAGGAAGATTTAAATATGTTATTCAACAGTTATGAGTTTATCTTTTTCTTTTTGCCGATTACGTTTGTTATCTA